>Ga0082212_10000202_pt1 | contig 87654 bp, 64 predicted proteins | sample TergutNt197P3_FD_71548 | JGI IMG/M metagenome (GOLD analysis project Ga0082212, IMG submission 71548) | Neocapritermes taracua P3 segment gut microbial communities from Petit-Saut dam, French Guiana - Nt197 P3 | ecosystem: Host-associated > Arthropoda: Insects > Digestive system > Gut ...
CGTCGGTCGTGTAGTAGATTATCGCCCCGGGCGTGGCGGATTTCATCGTTATGCGTTTGCCGCCCTCTATGTCGGCTTGGCTTATCGTGGGTTTCGCCGTCCGCTGTGTGCTTGCATCCACGGTGATCTCCACGGGGCTGTGCCTGTCTTCTCTCGTGCCGTCGCCCAGCTGACCAACATTGTTGCTCCCCCATGCCCACAGGTTGCCGTCGCTCTTTATCGCAAGCGTGTGCTCATGGCCCGCCGAGACCTGAGCCACATTGTCCATGATATGCACCGGAGTGTGCCTGTCTTCTCTCGTGCCGTCCCCCAACTGCCCGCTATAATTACGTCCCCAAGCCCAAAGGCTGCCATCGCTCTTTACCGCAACCGTGTGGTTGCGCCCCGCCGAAACCTGCGCCACATCGCCCGTGATGCGCACCGGGCTGAAACTGTTCGCCGTACTGCCGTCGCCCAGCTGCCCGAAACCATTGTACCCCCAAGCCCAGAGGCTTCCGTCGTTTTTTATCGCAACCGTGTGGCTATGGCCCGCCGAAACCTGCGCCACATCGCCCGTGATGCGCACCGGGCTGAAACTGTACGCCGTACTGCCGTCTCCCAGCTGCCCATAGTCGTTGCTCCCCCAAGCCCACAGGCTGCCGTCGCTCTTGATCGCCATCGTGTGCTCATAACCCGCCGAGACTTGTGTCACATCGCCCATGATGAAAACCGGGCTGCGCCTATCCTCTGTCGTGCCGTCCCCCAGCTGCCCGTTCCAATTGCGTCCCCAGGCCCAAAGGCTGCCGTCGTTTTTGACGGCGAACGTTTGATGGTTGCCCGCCGAGACTTGTGTCACATCGCCCATGATGAAAACCGGGCTGTGCCTGTCCGTCATCATGCCGTCTCCCAGCTGCCCTTCCCAATCATTCCCCCAGGCCCAGAGGCTGCCATCGCTTTTTAACGCCATCGTGTGGTATTCGCCCACCGAAACCTGTGCCGCATCGCCCATGATGAACACCGGGCTGCGCTTGTCCGCCGTACTGCCGTCGCCCAGCTGCCCATCTCTGTTCCACCCCCAGGCCCACAGGCTGCCATCGCCCTTGATTGCCACCGTGTGATACTGGCTCGCCGAAATTTTTGCCACCTTTTCGATTGTGATTTTCACGGGTTCGTTTCTATTCGTTTCCGTGCCGTCGCCGAGCTGACCATATTGGTTCTCTCCCCAGGCCCACAGGCTGCCATCGCTTTTTAGTGCGAGCGTGTGCCATCCGCCCGCCGAAACCTGCGCCACATCGCCCATGATGCGCACCGGTATGAGTATGTCCTCTCTCATGCCGTCGCCCAGCTGCCCATAGTAATTATTCCCCCAGGCCCACAGGCTGCCGTCGCTTTTGATCGCCACAGAGTGACTCCAGCCCGCCGAAACCTGCGCCGCATCGCCCGTGATGCGCACCGGAGTGTGCCTGTCCGTTGTCGAGCCGTCACCCAGCTGGCCGTCGTCGTTATTCCCCCAGGCCCAGAGGCTGCCGTCGTTTTTGATCGCTACTGTGTGATCTCCGCCCGCCGAGACCTGCGCAACATTGTCCATGATGAAAACGGGCGCGTGCCTTTCCGTTGTCGAGCCGTCACCCAGCTTCCCATATTCGTTGTTTCCCCAAGCCCATAATTCGCCATCGATTTTTACCGCCATAGTGTAATCATGGTTTACCGAGACTTGCGCAACATCGTCCATGATCTTCACGGGACTGTAGTATATTTCCGTGTCGTCGCCGAGCTGCCCATTGTTGTTATACCCCCAAGTCCATAGGCTGCCGTCGTTTTTGATCGCCATAGTGTGGTAGCCGCCCGCCGCAACCTGCACAACATCGCCCATGATCTTCACCGGAGTGTGCCTGTCCGTTTCCGTGCCGTCTCCGAGCCGCCCAAGTCTGTTGGTTCCCCAAGCCCAGAGGCTGCCGTCGCTCTTGATCGCCATAGTGTGGTAGCCGCCCGCTGAGACCTGCACAACATCGCCCATGATGCGCACGGGTTCGCGCCTGTCTGTCGTGCTGCCGTCGCCGAGTTGCCCACTATTGTTGCGCCCCCAGGCCCAGAGGCTGCCGTCGCTTTTGATCGCAAGCGTGTGGCCGGCTCCCGCGCTGATTGCGGAATATGCGTCGCCGTATGCGCTCGCCGGAACCGGCGCGAACGCGAACAGCGTCAGCATGAGCGCGAATGCGGAAATGAGGCTGACAAGCCTTTTTTCCGTTGTTGATCTTTGCATCTCTTTTCCCCCTCTGTGAATATTCACGTTTCCATGGGCCGGCGCCCATGCCCTACTTCTTTTTTGCATAAAAAATCTCTTGGTCTTCGAGCCGGATGGCGGCCAGGGCCCCGCCGTACACGCAGCCGCTGTCTATGCAGATTTTGTCGTTGTGCAGAAGGTCGAACCATACGTCGCAGTTGTTTTGGTCGCCGTGTATGAAGAATGTGGGCGTGTGCCCGAAAATGCAGGTGTGCCCCTCAAGCCCCCTGCGTTCATAGAATTCTTCCCTGCTCCAAACCAAGTCGCTGTGGGTTTGGCATTCGAGGGGCAGCGAAACGTCCAGTCCCGCATGGGACAAAAAATATCGCTTTCCGGCGCATTCGATTATTTCATAATACGGGCAGGAATGCAAATACGACATTATTTCGGCGCGTTCCGCTTCGGGCAATTCGAACAGCTGCGTCAATGTGCCCCTGCCGCCGTTCTCAAACCAGCTGAACGGATCTGTTATGTCGAAATAGTCAAACATCATCTGCTCGTGGTTGCCGATGAAAAAGCGCATGCTTTTTTCGCGCATGATGAATTTCAGGCAATCGACGCTTCTTTTTCCCCTGTCGATGGCATCGCCCAAAATGTAGATCATGTCAAGCGAACTGTCGAATTTTATCAATTTTAAAATCGCCATGAACTCGTCGTAGCAGCCGTGTATGTCCGATATGCAATATTTGGCCATGATTTGTTGTATTCTCCTATGTATTCCCGCCCGCATGCGGACAGAAAGCGGGCTTCGCCTCCTGTCCGCGGCGCGGCGGGCTTTGTGGCTACTGCAATTACGTGACTGTTGTAGTTATGTTGAAATCGGAATCGAGCCTGATATTTCCGGCGGCCAGATTCAGCGAACCGGTGGAAGAACCTTCGTGCGTGATGATTGTTATGATGGCTTCCCCCGACAAAATCAAGTCGCCATGGTCTTGCGTTATCGTGAATTCGCCGTTGGAGCTTCCCTCAATATCCACGCCGCCCGAATCTTTCGTGTAGCTGACGGTGAATGTATTGGATTTTTGCGAATCGATTTGTATGACGTCGCCGTCGGCGAAACCGGCGCGGATAGTCGCGGAAATGTCGTCGGTGGTTATGCCGCAATAAATATCGCCGTTGGAAAGCGATGCGTGAAGTTCTTCCGAATCGCCGCTTCCCGCTTTTATGACATACGAATCGTCGGGGGCTTGGTACAGCGCGCCTTTGTATCCTTTGCTGTTTTCTGTCATTCCGATCGGAATTATTCGGTACGCATTGTCAATCTGCTCTACCGGAACGCCATTTTTGTTGGAAACTCCATAATTTGCGGAATCTGCGAAAATGCGCATGCCTTCGCCTCCCTTTTTTTGCGGGGATTGCACCAGGTCGTGTATGGTCTGCATGGGCACGAACGCAAAGTAATCGTCGGCGTCGTGCTCCGTGCCGAAAACAAGCTCCCGAATCACGGACAATTCGTAGCTCCAAACTCCGGTCGATGTGTTTGCGTAAAAAAACCGCTCCTGGTCGGGGAAGTTGTTGTCATATACGGATATCACGACGTCGCCGTTTCCTTTTTCCTCGACTTTGTAGGGGACTATTGCGTGCGCCGAATATTCAAGGTAGCTGCCGACCGATAGGACAATCCCGCCTTTTCCGGTTTTTTGGAATTCCCGCACGGCCCGCACCAATTCGTCTATTTTATTTATGTTTTTGAACTCGGCAGCTGACACTTCTGGGATAAACTGTGAAATTTGATATGTTTCCAAAAGTTTCGTCAAATCGCTGTTTGGGGTTCCCGGCGCTTTGAAGTCGTGGATATTGGCGGCGGACGGGGAGAATTTTTTCAGGTCCAAAAGGGAATTGTAGAAAACCAAGTTTGTCGATGAAAATCCAAAACAGGATCCGCCCCATTTACTATATTTTCCATGATAAAGATCCGCGTCGGCCTTTGAAAAAAGGTCTGAAAAGCGCTCATAGGGAATCCTGTAATCGTTGCCATATCCGAAGGAGGTGCTCGTATTTTTAAAGCTATAGTTGTCCCTTCCCATGATGTAGAAATCCGAAACTACATCCGAAACTGCAATCGTGTATTTGAAAGATGCGACCGGGCTGTCTTTCATTCCCTGCTTGATTGCAATCGCCTTTATCGTGGTCGCGTCCGTTATCTTTATCGGCAAAGTGTATTTGGCGCTCTTTTCCGTGGGCGCCGAGCCGTCGGTCGTGTAGCATATCGTCGCGCCCGCCGTGTCGGTTTTAAGCGTGATTTGCGCTCCGCTTTGTATTTCCCCTGCGGGCGGGTCGGCCTTCGGCGCGGCAACTTGGATGATGTCATCGTCATCGTCGTCGTCATCGTCGTCATCTTCGTCGTCGTCTTCGAAATTCGCCGTGACCGTCACGTCGCTATCCGGCATTTCGAAAGTGGTCTTTTCAGATTTCGCGTCGGCGAACTTCACCCCGGCGCTTGTGGTGGTCCAGTCTTTGAACTTTTTGCCTTTCGGGGCGGTTCCCGCTTCGATGCTCACCTTTGCGCCCTTTGCGTATGCCCCGCTGCCTTTGGCTCCCTCGCCGGCGCTCGAGACTTTGACCGTGTTCGACATGGAAAATTTAAGGCGGGCGGAAGGATTCATCATGCGGGTGAGGATAGCGGCGACTTCGCTGCGCTTGATGTTCGACGATGGGTTGCATTCGTGCGTTTTCGTGTCCACGCCCTGCAATATCCCCGCGCGGTACAGCTTGTATATCGCCGCGGCCTGCGGGTGCGCCGCGGAAACGTCCGGGATGGCTCCGTCCGCCACGGGGTTAATCGCTTCGAATGCTTCTTCGGGCAATGCGCTGGCGAATATCTCCATATATCCCGCCCTCGTCGCTTTCGCATCCCAGTCGCGGTTGTCGTCTTTGTCTATGATGCCGTTTTTCTTTGCGTAGTCTACGTAGCTTTGGTACCAGTCGGGCTCGCCGATTACCAGCGTGACTTTGCCCTCGGTGTACAGCTGGTGCATGCAGGCGGCCAGCTTGATCGCCTCGGCGTAGGTCAGGCTGTCTTCGGGGGCGAAAGTGGTGTCGGTTTTTCCGTCGATGAGCCCGGAGAGGCAGGAAAATTTCACGTCATCGTAGAACCAGTCCGATTCATGAACGTCCGTAAACGGGTTCTTCCAAGGTTTGTCGTCATCGTCATCGTCGTCATCATCGTCGGTGTCCGCGAAATTCGCCGTGACCGTCACGTCGTTTTTCGGCATGGTGAAAGTGGTTTTTTCGGATTTCGCGTCGGCGAAAGTCACCCCGGCGCTTGTGGTGGTCCAGTCTTTGAATTTTTTGTCTTTTGGGGCGGTTCCCGCCTCGATGCTCACCTTTGCGCCCTGCGCGTAGTCCCCGCCGCCTTTTGCCCCTGTGCCGGCGCTCGAGACTTTGACGGTGTATGTAGCCGCCCCGACGGCGAGGATCGCCGTCTCGCTGTTTGCCATGCCGGATTTCGCGGCCATCGCCTTAACTGTCTTGCCGGACTCGGCTGCAAAGGGGTTTTTGTACTCTTCGCTTTTGTCCGTTGGATTAGTGCCGTCGGTGGTGTAATATATCTTCGCGTCCTTTGTCTCGGTCGTTATCGTTATGCTCCACTTGCCGTCCGCTGTTTCGTTTTGCTCTATTTTTGGCTTCCCGGCGGCGTCAACGGAAACTTTGAGGGTTGCGACTTCGCTGTCCGCCATGCCCGTTTTCGCGGCTATCGCTTGGACTGTTTTCTCGGAGTCCAGCTTGATGGGGTCTTTGTACTCGTTGATTTTATCTTTTGGATCAGTGCCGTCGGTCGTGTAGTATATCGTCGCGCCTGCCGTTTCGGTCGTTATCGTTATGCTTTTGCCGCCCGCTATGTCTGTTTGCTTTATTTCCGGCTTGGCGACGGCGTTTTCCTCAGAAACTTCGAGGGTTGCTATTTCGCTGTCATCCATGGCCGATTTTGTCGCTATCGCCTTGACCGTCGTGCCGGGTTCCACCGTAAAGGCTTTGTCGTAGGGTTTGCTCTTTTCGCTCGATTTTGCGGGTTCCGATTTGTCGATCGTGTAGTATATCGTCGCGCCTGCCGTTTCGGTCGTTATCGTTATGCTCCACTTGCCGCCATCTTTCTTTTGCTCTATTTTCGGCTTGGCGACAGTATCCACGGAAACGTCGAAAATCGCTATCTCGCTGTTTGCCATGCCAGATTTTGTTGCCATCGCCTTGACCGTCGTGCCGGGTTCCACCGTAAAGGCTTTGGTGTAGGTTTCGCTCGATTTTGCGGGTTCCGACCCGTCGGTCGTGTAGTATATCGTCGCTCCCGCCGTTTCCGATGTTATCGTTATGCTCCACTTGCCGCCTTCTTCCTTTTGCTCTATCTTCGGCTTGTCGGCGGCAACAGAAACGTCGAAGATCGCTATCTCGCTGTTTGCCATGCCCGGATACGTCGCCATCGCCTTGATTGTCGTGCCGGGTTTCGCCGTAAAGGCATCGGTATACTCTTTGCCTCCCGCCGCCGTGGGCGGCGAGTCGTCGGTCGTGTAGTATATCGTCGCGCCTGCCGTTTCGGTCGTTATCGTTATGTTCTTGCCGTCCGATGTTTCCTTTTGCTCTATCTTCGGCGTGGCGACGGCGGCAACGGAAATTTCGAGGATCGCCACCTCGCTTTCAACCATGCCCGTTCTTACCGCTATCGCCTTGATCGTCGTGTCAGAGACAACTGTCAAATGGAATGCGTCGTCGTACTTTTTACTTGATTCACTTGATGTTGTGGGTTTTGATCCATCGATCGTGTAGTATATCGTCGCGCCCGGCGTGGTGGTTCTCATCGTTATTCGCCGCACACCGTCCGATCTCTCCACTTGGTTTATCGTCGGCCTCGCCGCCTGTTCCATGACTTTGACCGGGATAAGACTGCTCGTCGTCGTGCCGTCCCCGAGTTGGCCATAGTAATTGCTCCCCCAGGCCCAGAGGGTGTCGTCTTTTTTCAACGCAACCGTGTGAAGTCCACCCGCCGAGACTTGCGCAACAGCGGCTATATCAACTTGTGTTGGCTTGTTTTTGTCCGTCGTCGTGCCGTCCCCGAGTTGGCCAAGTGCGTTATACCCCCAGGCCCAGAGGCTACCGTCGTTTGTTAGCGCAACCGTGTGATAGCCGCCCGCCGAGACTTGCGCAATAGCGGCTATTTCCTTGATTTGTGTTGGCTTGTTTTTGTCCGTCGTCGTGCCGTCCCCGAGTTGGCCAAATCCGTTATATCCCCAAGCCCAGAGGATGCCGTCGTTTGTTAGCGCAACCGTGTGATGGTTGCCCGCCGATAACTGCACCACATCGGCTATTTCCTTGACTTGTGTTGGCTCGTGTTTGTCCGTCGTCGTGCCGTCCCCGAGTTGGCCAAGTGCGTTATACCCCCAAGCCCAGAGGATGCCGTCGTTTGTTAGCGCAACCGTGTGATAGCCGCCCGCCGATAACTGCACCACATCGGCTATTTCCTTGACTTGTGTTGGCTCGTTTCTGTTATTCGTCGTGCCGTCACCGAGTTGGCCATATTCGTTGCTCCCCCAAGCCCAGAGGGTGCCGTCGTTTTTCAGCGCAACCGTGTGATTTGCGCCCGCCGAGACTTGCGCCACATCGGCTATTCCTTTGACTTTTGTTGGCTCGTGTTTGTCCGTCGTCGTGCCGTCACCGAGTTGGCCAAATTCGTTATGCCCCCAGGCCCAGAGGGTGCCGTCGGTTTTCAGCGCAACCGTGTGAAGTCCACCCGCGCTTATTTGGCAATAGGCGTTGTCCGCGGCGCTCACCACCGACGCGGGGGCAAATGTGAACAGCGAGAGCACGAGCGAAAATGTAACTATGAGGCTTGCGAGTTTTTTGGCTTTGTTTGTTTTTCGCATTTTTTGTTCCTCCTAAAATGATATTTTTATTTTCTTTGTATTTTTTTCCATTAGACGCGGGAAACGATTGCAATGTTCCACATATATGGAGCAAAAATAAATATTTTTGTTTTCGCTTCAACCTAACGCCAGCGCGGCGTACAGACCTATGTCGTCGCCCAAGGCGGCGGGGACCACTTCGCACACCGAAAGCGAATGGTGCAAGGCCTCCTCTTTCAATATTTTTTCGCAGGCGGGCCAGAGCAGATTCTCCGCGCGCCGGTAGATGCTGCCTATTATTATCATCTCGGGGTTGAGCAGGTCCACGAGCATCGACAGCGCCCGCCCGAGGTATTCGCCGCTCGTGCGGTAGATTTCGATCGCGAGCGCGTCGCCGCCGTTTGCAGCCTCGGCGATCTTCTTTGCGCTTAGGTCGCCCATATGCTCCGGGCTTTCGCAAAACGAGGCCTTTTGCCCCCTTTGAAAAAGCTCCAAAAGCTTTGAGCGCGCAATCTGGACAATGCCGTCGCCGCTGCAGAACCCGTCGAACGAGCCCGCCTTGCCGTAGCCCACCGGCCCGTGCCTGTCGGCCCGTATATGGCCGATCTCGCCCGCCATGCCGTTTGTGCCCGAGTACAGCCGGCCGTCGATGATAAGCCCGCCGCCGAACCCGGTGCCGAAAGTCAAAAAAACCACGTTCTTTAAATTTTTGCCCTTGCCCGCCCCGAATTTCCACTCGGCCAAAGCGCAGGCGTTCGCGTCGTTTTCGAGTATCGCCTTTATTTCGTGCCGGCTTTCAAAATATTCGGTTATATGCACGTCGTCCCAGCCGATTAAGTGCGGCGGGGACATTATCACGCCCCTTTTGGGATCCAGCGGCCCCCCGCAGCTTATCCCAATCGACGAAATGTCGCCGGATTTTAAATTTGCCCGGCGGATCATCGCCGACATTTCGGAGTCTATTTTCTCCAAGGCGGCCTTGTATGAGCCGTCCTTGATTGTGGCAAAAAACGAAACGTCGATGAACTTCGCCTCTTCCCCGTTTATCTCCCCGAGCGCGACCGCGCATTTCGTGCCCCCTATGTCTACGCCTATTTTGTACATAGCGCATTTTCCCCTTTCGCCGTTCGTTATTTTTTTCCCCTGAATTTTATCGCCGCCTCATACATGGCGACGACATTTTCCGGCGGCACGTCAGCTTGGATATTATGCCCCGGGGCGATTATGTACCCCCCGTTTTTGCCCATGGCCCCTATCATCCTTTCGACTTCGGCGCATATCTTTTGCGGGGGGCATTCCGGCAAAATATGCTGCTGGTCTATCCCGCCCCAGAATATTGTTTTTTCGCCGAATGCGTCTTTTAATTTTGAGGGATCCATGTCTTTTGCCATGACCTGCACCGGGTTCAATATGTCGATTCCCGCCTCGATCAGCTCGCCGATCAGCGGGAATATCGCGCCGCAGGAATGAAACAATATTTTGGCTTGCGTCCTTTCGCGGATAAAGCCAAAAATCTCTTTGTGGTACGGTTTTATCATTTTTCTGTATGTATCGGGGGAAATCTGCGGCCTGTCCTGCATCCCCAGATCGTCCGCATATCCTATGACTTGGACATATTTGCCGACGCATTCGAGGTAATTTTTGAAAAACTTCTTCTGCAGTTCCAGAAGCCTGTCATACAGGGCAAAAACAAACGGCGCATTTTCGAGCAGGTCGCAGGCCAGATTTTCATATCCCCTCAGCTTCTGCGAAGTTTCGTAGAATCCGGGCACCCCGAAATCCGCGACCAGCGCGTAGCCGCTGTTTTCGTGCAGTTCTTTCGCCCTGTCCCTGAGCCCGCGGTAAAGGCGCCCGTCGTCGGGGTTTGGCATCGCCATTTTTTCGATGTCCGAAATTTCGGCGTTTTGCAGCGGGTTGCAGACCACGTCGAAATATTCGTGCGGATCCGCTTTTTTGAATTTCATGCCAAAGCCGTTTTCAAACGCGCCGCCCGCTATTTCGGGCTTTGGGAAGTTCAGCGGGATCCTGCGGAAATCGGATTCGAACTTTACTTTCAGCTGTTCGCACGGTTCGACGGTCCCCATGGTGAAGTCGATGATTTCGTCGCTTTTTTCGTCCCGTATGCCGAAATAGCTTTTCAGCTTCGCATGGGCGCCGCGGTCCATGCAGGTGACGACCGTCCCGCCGAAATCTATGGGAAGTTTGTCCGTTTCCTGCCGGTCGAGGAGCCGCGCGACCCTTTCTCTTGAATTCATGGACTTGTCCCCGTTTTGTTTCAAACTTTTAAAATCATTTTGAAAAACTTTTCTTTGCGCCCCGCTATCATCTCGAACACGCCCGCCACTTGCGGCAAATCGAAATAGTGCGTGATCATGCCGTCCGCGCGGATTTTGCCTTTTCCCATAAGCTCGATTGCCTCCCTGTAATCTGCGGGGGTGTACATCGTCGTGCCGCACAATGTCAGTTCGTGCTGGACAAAGTCGGGCAGCAGGGGAATATCGTATCCGTTTTGCAAAACGCCCACCATGACTATGCGCGTTCCCCTCCGCGCAATTTTCAAAATGTCGTTGAGCACCCCGCCTTTTTCCCCCACGCAGTCAAAAAACACGTCTATTTTCTTTCCGCCCCCGAGTTTTTCGGCACCCTGTGCGAGGCTTTCCTTGGATACGTCGATTGTCGCATCCGCCCCGAGCGAGGCGGCGAGTTCCAGCCGCCCGGCGTCCAAGTCGGCGGCATACACTTTTTTTGCTCCCAGCGCCTTGCACGACTGTGCGCAGAAATTTCCTATGGGGCCCGCGCCGACTACCAGGACTGTGTCGCCGGGCTTGATTTCCCCGCGCTTTGCCGCGTGGTAGGCGACGCTGGCGGGTTCCAGAAGCGCCGCGTCGTCCATCGACATGGAATCCGGGATCGGCAGCACCATCTCTTTTTGCATCGCTATGTATTCGCAGTGCGCGCCGTCGGCTTCCGCCCCGGTGCATCTGAGCGATTCGCAGAAATTGTATTTTTCGTTTTTGCAGGCTTCGCATTCGCCGCAGACCAAATGCGGTATTACAGCCACCCTTGTGCCCACGGCCGGGAAAGTCGCCCCTTCGCCGAGCGCGGCGACCGTGCCCGAAAATTCATGCCCCATGACGACCGGATATTTTACGTACGGGTGCCTTCCGAAATATATGGTGGGGTCCGAGCCGCACACCCCGATCCGCCCGACTTTGACCAAAACCCGATTTTTTCCGGGGATCGGTATGTCGGCCATTTCCAAAACTATCCGTTCGGGCGCGACAAGCGTGGCTTTGAGCATCTTTTCGGCTTTTTCCATCAATTTCCCCTCACTTTGCCCTGACTGCCCTTATGCCCGCATACTTGCAGAACACTTCGAGCGCATCGGCGACTTTTTCGTCCCGTATCAAAACTCCGTGGTGTATGACCCCGCAATCGACCATCTTTCTTTCCCAGTCCTCGATGTCTTCCACTTTCACCCAGCCGTACGAGCCGCGGACAAACGGAGGGATATCGACGATCTCGCCGCTTCCGACAAACATCGTGTATTCGCCCCCGTATTCGACGAGGCGCAGGCACGTCACTTTTCCGGGCGCTATGTTGAACTCGACCGTGCCGTCGCAGTCGTCGCTCCAAACGGCAAGCCTTTCGTTTTGCATGAGTTTCGGGTCGCAGCCCCCCGCGCACTGGCTCGGGGCGGCGTTCCCGCAGTGCCAGGCAAGCCAGCAGTTATCTTCGCCGGGGTGCAGATCCGTCCAGTCGATGAACACGGGCGGGGTCCGCTCGAGCCCGGCGGCGTATGCGGCGAGCATGCTCGAAGCCCCGAGGACGTCGACTTCGCAGGCGGTTATGTAGCCTTGGTCGTTGAGCCGCGCAAAAGTCGAACAGCCCGCGATTTTGTATTTGGCCTGCAGCATCTCCCAGCAGCAAACCGCCATGCAGTCGAGGCCGAGTTCCCTGTATATCCTCTTCAGCGCCACTTCGTATTTGGCGATGACGGGCAATCTATCTTGTTTCAGCAGGCATTTTGCGCCGGCTTGCATTTGTTTCAGGGTTTCAAGAACTTCGGGGTCGCCGTCTTTTATGCTGTCCATCCTGTCGAACACCGTGGCCAGATCCATCGTGCGGAGCATTTGCCCGAATTGCCTCTGGAAATTCTCTTCGCTGAAATACTGAGACTCGAAAAGCAGCGGGCGGGTTCCGAGCTGCCCTATTTTGGCCTGCCTGAACGATTTGAGCGCATACATGGCCCGGACAAAATTCGCGTATTCTTTCGCAAAACGCCCTTCCTCAGGGTTGCAGGTCAGTATGTGCGTATATGAAAACCCCCTGCGCTTGATCGCCGACACGGTCATGAACTGCCCGCACCAGTTGTCCGTCGAACGGTTGCCCTGCTCCGATATCGGGCCGGAGCGCGTGCAGAAATGCAAAATGGGCAAGTCTTTTCTCATATGGGACAAAACTTCCCCCACGGCGACTTCCAGCCCGAAATTCATGTTCCCGACGACGAGCGCGTCGATATTTTCGCGCAGGAACAGCTCCGCGGTTTTTTTTCCGTCCTCAATCGAGCCCACAAGGCCTCCTTGGGTCAGTTCTTTTCCCGGAACTACGATTTTGGCCGCCCCCGCCGATTCCATCGCGGAGAGGCAGCGGTCGCGCATGTTCTCCGCGAGCCTTCCCGTATGCTTGTTTCCGTCCCACGATTCCCAGCTCGACGGCAAAAATCCGATTTTCAGTTCTTTTTTCATAACAGCTTCCTTTTCGGCGGTTTCACGCCGGAATTTTTGGCAATTTACGTGTAATTACATATTTCATTCATTATATCACAAGGTTTTTGGAATGTCAAGAAAAAATATATTGACAACGCAAAATATATGTGATATACTTTGCCTGAGAAGGAGCCGGGGGCATACAAAATATTTTGGGGTGAATTTTATGGGGCAAATATTCGACATACAGAGATTTTCGATACACGACGGGCCGGGGATACGCACCACCGTGTTTTTCGCGGGGTGCAACCTGCGCTGTTTTTGGTGCCACAACCCGGAATCATTGCAAAAAGAACCGCGTTTGCAGTTCTTTCCCGTCAAGTGCATTGGGTGCAAAGGGTGTTTCTCCGCCTGCCGCAGGGGAGTTCACGGCGAGTCCGCCGACGGTTCGCGCTTTCTTTTTCGGGAACTCTGCGCGGGGTGCGGCGAATGCGCGGACGAATGCTGCGCCCAGGCGCTTTCCATGAGCTCGCGGGCGGCCGAACCCGAAGAAGTCATAGAGGTGGTGCTCAAAGACAAGCCGTTTTACCGCGAAAACGGCGGAGTCACTTTTTCGGGCGGCGAACCGTTGCTGCAATTCGAATTTTTGCATTCGCTTTTGAAGCTGGCGAAAGCCCGCGGGCTGGGCACGGCGGTGGACACGGCGGGAAACGTCCCGTTTGAGCGCTTCGAGGCGCTTTTGCCGTTGGTGGATCTGTGGCTTTTCGACGTCAAGTGCGCCGATGAACGGGATCACATCAAAGCCACGGGGGTTTCGAACCGCCTCATTTTGGAAAACCTCGAAAAACTGTGCGGGATTGGGGCGACTGTCGAAATACGCATACCCGCGATACCGACCGTGAACGCTTCCATCGAGAAAATGGACGAGATATGCGGGAAAATACGCGGATTTGCGGCCGGCAACCCGAAGGTCGGATTGGAGCTTCTGCCCTTTCACAGATTGGGCGGGGGCAAATACGAAGCGCTTGGCATGAGCTATGGCGCGGCGGGGCTCGCGCCTCCCTCAAAGGAGGAACTGTCCGCATACAGGCAGATTTTCGAAGAGGCGGGGATAAGGGCGAAAGCCAACTGATTTTTGTCGTTTTTATAGGCAAACACCAAAAAAAGGAGGATTTGAAATATGGAAGTTTTGTCGGCGGGGCTGATGGTTTCGGATATATTGGCGCAGCCGGTCGATCCGGATATATTCGAAATGGATTCGCAGGCGCTGGAAAACATAGCTTTCAAAACGGGCGGAGATGCGCTCAATGTGGCGGTGAACCTTGCGAAACTCGGGGTAGGCGCGGGGGTGGCCGGGGTGATTGGGGACGATGCCCCGGGCCGCGACATCACGGCGAAACTGAAAGCCGCAGGGGTGAACTGCGACAATGTGGAAATATCCAAAAAAAACAACACCTCGGCTTGCATTGTCCTGTGCGAAAAATCGGGCGAGCGCCATTTTCTGTATTACGGGAAAAGCAACCACGAGTTCGCCGAAACGATGATCTCCGATGAGGCGCTTTCGCAGATTTCGATACTCAACGTCGGCAGCGCGATGGCATTGGACAGCCTGGACGGCGAAGGGCTGGCCAGGCTTTTTTGGCGCGCCAAACGGCAAGGCGCAACCACCACCCTCGACCTGACGCACGATTCCGACGGCAAATGGCTGAAAAAGGTGGAGGCCGCCTTTGAATATACCGACGTGTTCATCCCGAGCCTGGTTGAGGCCAAAATGGTCACGGGAAAAGAAGACCCGGAGGATATGGCCGAGTTCATGCGAAAATACAAGCTCAAGATTTTCGGGGTGAAATTGGGCGGGAAGGGGTGTTATGTCACAGATTTCAAGGAGGCGAAAATCGTCCCGGCGTTTGCCTGCGACGAAGTGGTGGACACCACGGGCGCGGGAGATGCGTTCATGGCGGGCTTCATATGCGCCCTGCTCAGGGGGTTTTGCGCTTTCGACTGCGCGAAGCTGGGGGCGGCGGCGTCCAATTTCTGCATACGCCACCTCGGTGCGACCGGATATTTGCCCGGATTCGAAAGCCTTGTGAAATTCGCGGGTTTGGGCTAAGGCCGCGCATCCCAGGCTCTGCGCGCTGCGGATATCATCTCGTCGATCATCGCGAGCGGGTCTTCCGCTTTTATGATCCCGCTGGTGGAGCCGGTGGCTTCGGCGCCCGCAAATATGACGCGGTAGACGTCGTCCCCGTTTTTTATCCCGGCGGCCTGCAAAATCTGTATCTTTGGGTTTACGGCCTTTATCGCCTTTGTGGTGGCTTCCACATATTCGCGGTCGCTGGTCTGGCCGGTTCCTATGAGTTCCGAAGGTTCCGCCACGATTATGTTCGGCGCAAAGTGGGCGATGGCGGCGGCTTCCTCTATCGAGTCGGCGCAAACGATGGAAACCAGCCCGACTTCGTCGGCGCGTTTTATCGCCCTGCGCAGATCGGATACGGTCATCGGCTTCTCGGCATGGTTGAGCATCACGCCCACCGCCCCCGCCGCCTTGACCGCTTCGGGGAGCACGCTCCCGAGGCCGCGGCCGGCCGGCAGCGGATCCATGTGCTGCGCGAAAACGAGCAGCCCGGGCGTATGTTTTGCCAGCATGGGTATGTCCGAATATTGCGGGGTGACGATGATGCGCACGTCGTATTTTTGCGATGCGGCTTCTGCGGCCTTGGCCAGGGCGAGCATTTGCCCCCCATACAGATACGCTTTTGGCCCGATTTCAAAAAAGGGCGCTTTCACGGTATATCCATTATACATATTGCAAACCTGCTACTCAAAACATGGACAAATATATCCATATTGAGAAAATTCCTGCTTCGTCCTGTCTGTCCTCGTATAGTTACCCATACTACTAACATTTGATATAACAGTCCACAGGCGTAAATTCCCGACTAAGCCATCGGTACACATCTATAATATCTTGGTTACGTTTATGATATTTTATAGATTTTAGCGTCTCTCAAATTAAGACTCGCATTGTAATCCCTATCTTCTGTATATCCGCACTCGCACTTGTATACCCTGTCTGATAATTTCAAATCAGCCTTGATATTGCCGCACTTGTGGCATAATTTGCTTGACGGATAGAACCTGTCAACAATCCTTAATTCAGTGCCGTTCTGCTTGCACTTTTGTTCAAGTTTTAGCCTAAACTCATAAAACTTCTGCTGTGCAATGGCTTTTGAGAGATGTTTGTTCTTCATCATGCCTTTTACGTTTAAATCCTCAATAGTTATGTAATTTGGATTGGTTTTCACTAAATCATTAACTATTTTGTTGATATAATCAGTGCGAATATTATCTAAACGCTGATGAAGTTTTTGTACCCTTATGACTTGTTTTTTGATATTTTGCCGAGTAGCTTCTCCTTTCAAATTTTTTCTTTTTTTCAAACTCTCGTATTTCCTCGAAAGTTTGCGCTGTTCGCGTTTTAGTTTCTTTTCGGATTTCTTTACCGCCAGTTTTTTGTTTATGTTTTTCTTGTGCGTTCCGTTTGATATTACCGCGAAATCTTTCAATCCTAAATCTATGCCTAATCCATTTGAATTATTAGTGTTTTCCGGCACAATATCAGGAACTTCAACTAAAACAGAAACATAATACTTATCGGCTTTTTTCGATACAGAACCGCTCTTTATTATGTCAATTGTTGGGATATATCCTTTTTCCTTGATTTGCACCCACCCAAGCGTCGGTATCTTTATTCTGTGGCGTTCGCACGGTATAACAACAGTTTTATCAGTTTTTACAAAATACATTTTTACGTCGCTCTTGTTTTTCTTTTTGAACTTCGGACGCCACTGCATATCATACACCGTCAGTTTTTTGCCGTTAATTGCCGCTTTTTTGATTTGCTGTTTGCTGTATGGCTTGTATGTAGGTTTCTTCTTCTCGTTGAAAAACCTCGCGTATTACTGATATTAAATCGTTTACAAGCTCTTCCTGCGGTGATAATTTTTCATTATTCACAACAATAATATCCACTCCGTTTGATTTCAAGAACCTTTCAAACCATTCATAACCGGACCTGATAAATCTGTCTTTATGCGCTACAAGGATTGTTTTCACTAATCCAAGCATACAATCTTCAAGCAGTTTATTCCATTTCTTTCGGTTGTAATTTAATCCGCTTCCTATATCCTCAAATATTTCGTCTACTATCATGCCTTTGGCGTTGGCATACTGTTTCAAAAATTCTATTTGATTTTTCAGGTCGTCTTTCTGGTTCGTAGTTGATACCCGTGTGTATATTATTGTTTTCCCGTTTTTCGTCTGATTTTCACCCATATATTCTACATATTGTTTATGCGTATAATATCTTCTGTCTGTTGGAGAACGATTGGCTTTTAATTTTCCGTTGTTATCCCAGCGTTGCAGCGTTTTTATTGATACGCCTATCATTTCCGCAAATTCTTGTGGTTTATATATATTCATAAATTTTACCTCCAGTAAAATTATTTCGTTATATATATTATACCACATTTGTACCTATTTGTCAATACTTTTGCGAATTATTGTCCTCTCCTTTGCCTCATTAGCTTCATTTGTTGAGAAATTCCCCCACCGCGCCGCCGGGGTGGATTGGCGCGAACTGCTCGATGCGGTAATTTGAGGCGACCATGACGGCGGCCAAAAGCGCGTCGAAGATCGCCGCCGCCACGACGAAACTCGAAGTGGTCATTATGCCGAGCGGGTCGCTTTCGCGCTCTATTTTCATCGGAAGCACGATTTGCGCGGCTTTGGCCATGGGCGAATCCGGATTTTCCGTGATGGCTATAAGCGTCGCTTTTTTTTGGTTGCACAGCGATGCGATGGGCAAAAGCTCCGCGGTTTTCCCCCCCCGGGAAAGCAGCGCGACCGCGTCGGATTTTTTTATGCAGCCCATCCCGCCGTGGAGCGCCTCGCCGGGCGGCAGAAAATATGCGTCGCGCTCGATGCAGCAAAGCGAATGGGCGAATTTTTTTGCCGCGATCCCGGAACCGCCGCATCCCGAGGTGATTATTTTCCCGCAGCGGCAGAGGGCGTCCACCGCCTCCATAAAAGGTCCCTTTTTCAGGTATCCTGCAATGTCGGCGATGGCCGAGCTTTCTGTTTCTATCGAATTTATGGCGCATTCCCACGCTTTTTCATTCATTTCGATTTCCGCCTTTCAAGTTCGAGGGTGACGATTTTGTACGGCAAAAATTCCGCGAAAATCTCTTTTTTCGCCGAATCGAACCTCAGCTTGATTTGCGGCAGTTCCGTCCCTTCGAAATCCACCGCGCGCACCGAAATCGTGTCTGCGGGCGCTTTTATCCTGCAGGTTGTTTTTTGCCCCTCGCACTCAAAAAACCTGAGCATCGTTTTGCCGGCCGAATTGTATGCGGCCGTGTTTATGATGTTTTGCGCGCTTGCTGCAAAAAGGCTGCCTTCGGCCAAAGCGTTCGTCCCGGAATCGAATTTGAGCAGCGCGGAGGCCGGGAACGCTTTGTTTTTGTGGTATCTCTGGATATCCGCGAATTTGCCGGGCCCATCGCAGAAAATTATCGAAAAGCGGTAATCGTTTTTGCCCGTGCCGTCCGTGGCCTCGGGCATTTTTCCCACCCAGCGCTCGGTTCTTGTGAGGCGGGGCATGTGGCGGTTCAGCACGAGCCGCATCTCCCCTTTCCCGCGCTCGCGCACGTAATATACCGAGCAATTTTCCGACACTATCGCCATGGGCGCTTTCTGCGCTGTAAACGAGCACCAGTTTCGCGCATAGAATTGCCCGCATAGCCCCAATTCGAAATCAGAAGGAAATTCATCGAAAAACTCCCTCTTTTCGGCGCCGAAGGGTATGTCCGCGTATATGGCCGAATCGGCGTCCGCCTTTGTTGCAAAGACGAGCATCCCCTCGATGCCGTCGTCGAAATCGGTTTGGACTTCGATGTCCGCGCCGGCGCTGTCCTTGCCGATGCTGTATATGACGCGGGCTTTTTGGCCCGCTATCTTTCCGCGGACCTCGTATTTATAGCGGACGGGGCCGTTTTCCAATATTTTCCAACTTTCGGGGACGAAATCATGGGACGCAATTTCAGAATAGTTTGTGAGCCATGAATTTTCCGGCGGATACTCGATAAATTTCAGCCCGGCGTCGCAGTCGGCCGCATTGCCGGTTTTTTTGTCTTTGAGCCCTGCGAGATTTCCCTTGAAAAACGCCGCTTCGATGCGGCCGTTGTCGAAGCGCACCTCGTCCCCGCAGTCTTTCGGGTAGTTTGCGGGAAGCAGGTCTACAAAGCCGCGGGCGGGGCCGGGGCCGGAATTTTCCGCGATTTCAAGGGTCGTATAGCCGAAGGCGGGCACTTTGGCATAGACCAAAATATCTGCGCTCGTGTGTTTCGCACCCGAACTGAGCGCATAGCCTTCCTGGCAATCCAAAATCTGGTATTCCAGCTTGTTTCCCGCGCCGTCGAGCACTTCGAAATCGGCTGTGCCGTGCCACGACGTCACTTCAAGGGCTATCGCCTGCTCCGCCTCCCACATATTCGCATTGATCGCCACGGCCTGTATTTCGGATTTTCGCGGGACGCTTTTTGTTATGTGGGCTTTGGCCATGCCGATCATGCATTCCGCTTCGAGCCTCGCCTTTTCGGCGATGTCATAAAGCTCGCGGGCGTTTTTGTCCTGTATGTATTCCGTGGCGTGGCCCGTTATCTCGAACAGATTTTCCCACAGGCGCTCGATTTGCCATTCGGGATATGCGAAACCGAGGCTGGCGGCCAGTAGGCAAAGCTTTTCGCACAGCACGATGGCGCGGTCCAGCGCTATCCGCATGCGCCAAAGGGACTTGCTCCCCTTGAATGGGAGGTTGAAGCTGAGTTCCGCATGGTCCAAGACCCCCTCGACCACCGGCAGCCCGGTTTTTTCGAGTTCCGCAAATGCTTCGTTTAGGTTCGCGTAGCCCATTTTGGCATTTTCGCGCCTGTTCCACTCCGCGATGAACCCGTCGAGTTTCAGCGGCCTGTCATGGTGGTCCATGAGCGGCAGGCTGTCGTCGCAGCCCACAAACTGGAACACGGTTTCCACGGGAAGCTTTTCGCTCACTTTGTCGGAAAGGCAGCTTTGGAAATATTCTTCTTTTGCCTTTTCCCAGTCTTTTTCCAAATCATAGCCCAAAAATTCGTTATTTGCCCACATGCTCCCGTAAATTCCCCTCGCCGCCGTCACTTCGCTGCCGTCGAGCCCCCGCCACACGAACTGGAAAGGCACGCCCTTGTTCGTCAGGCAGGCGCTTGGACGGAGGAAATGGTAGTATTTGTGCCCGCCGAGCCTCGCGATTTGAGGCACCTGGCTGTGCCCGCAGGCGGTGTCCGCGTTGAACAGGCAGGGGATTTCCCCGATGCCGAAGCATTGCCTGAAATACTTTTTGCCCGCCATCATGTTTCGTATGTAGCTTTCCTCGCCCACATACGAAGGCCTCGCCAGGCTGTAGCCGCCGTTGAGCACGGCGATGCGCCCTTCGCGCACATAATTTTTGAACTGCCCGGCCTTTTCCGGGCAGTTTTCGAGAAAGGGGATCAGGCTGTGGATCACGTTGTCTATGTGCCAGGTGAAATCCGGATTTTCCTTCATTTTGTCGATAACCGACAAAAAGCACTTTATATACCGCGATTTGTGCCAGGCGCGGGTGTTCACCCAAGCGTAGTCGTGGTGCGAATAGGGCAGGAGCCTGATTTTTTTCACCCTTTTGCCGTCGAGCATTTCTTTGCTCATTTGTATCGCCGCCTCTCTTGCCGAATTTTTTTGTTTTCCGCGCTGTATATTATATCACATAAATTGGGGATTTGTCGATGTGGTTCGTAAAAATTTACATAATATCAACATATAATCAAAAAAACAAAAGTATACTTGAATTAAAAGGCGAAGACAAACGATTTTGCGAAAAAAAACGGTAAAACGATTAAGGAGAAAAAATTATGGCAGTCTATTTAGGAAAAGTCCAAGTCCAGTCCAAGGATCATTTGCCCCATTTCCACAACATCACAAAAGAGGTGAAGGAAATCGTGGAAAAATCGGGCATAAAGAACGGAATATGCACGGTGTATTCGCACCACACCACCTGCTCCGTGATGATCCAGGAGTCCTCGCACGACACGAACTATTACGGCAGGGAATACATGCAGATGGATTTGATAGAAATCATGGAAAAACTGATACCCACCTGCCGCACCGAGGGCCAATACTACCACCCGGGGCCCAAGCACATCGAATTCGCGCTGACTTTCCCCGACGAGGAACCCAAGGGCAGCCTGAACACCGACGCCCACCTGCGCTCGTCGTTCTTCGGGCGCTCGGAGACGATCGTGGTCGAAAACGGCGCGCTGTCGCTCGGGGATTTCGGATTCATATATTTCATCGACTGGGATCAGGTGCGCGAGCGCGGGCGCGTGGCCGAGATAGTGGTCATGGGTGAATAATCATGAAAGGCCGGATAGGGTTTGTGAGCATTGCGCACCCGGACTATGTCGATGAAGTGGTGCGCGAGCAGACCAAAAAAGCGATCGGCAACATAACGGAGGCCGGCTATGAGGCAATCTGCGCCAAAGAGCCGGTCACAGGCCACTCGGACGCGATGGCGGCGGGCAAATATTTGGCGGCGGGGGATGTTTCGGGGGTCGTGCTGTTTTTGGCTTCCTGGGTGGAATGCCCGACGGTGATGTCGGCGCTTCGCGAAGTGGAGCATTTGCCGCTGTGCCTTTCGAGCTTTCCGATGTGCGAATCGGGCGGAAAGCCCGTCAGCACCGGGGCATATGTGTCCTACGCCATGATAAAGGGGGTCTTGGACAGGGCGGGGCAGCGATATGTCCCGGTCCTGGGCGATACGGGCCACGGCGAAACAAAGCAAAAGATCGCCTGCTTTTGCCTCGGCGCCTCGACCGCCGCGAAGCTGAAAAGGAGCCGCGTGGGTCTTGTGGGCTATACCTCGATGAGCATATATACGGGCACTTTCGACCATTTGTTCATGCGGCTGAAAGTTGGCCCGGAGATAGAGCAGATAGATTCGTATACGCTGATCAACATAGCCCAGTCCAAATCGCCCGAAGAAAAGCAAAAGGTGATAGGCTGTTACAAAGAGGCGGCGAAGATCCACGGCGAAGTGGGCGCGGAGGCGCTGCTCAAATCGGCGGGGATATATCTTGCCTCCAAGGAGCTGATTGAGCACAGGGCGCTCGACGCATTGAATATAAAGTGCCAGTACGAATTTTCAAAGGAATACAAAATGGTGCCCTGCGTGCCGCTTTCGCTTCTGGCGGACGAGGGTTTTGTGACTTCGTGCGAGGGCGATATTTTAAACACCGTGTCGATGCTCATGCTGAATTTGCTGACCGGGCAGACGGTCACATACGGGGACTGCATGACGCACTCGGAAAACACCGTCAAATTTTCCTCCTGCGGCTTTCTGCCTTTTAAAATGGGAGAGCCGGGCGGCGCGCTCATCAGAAATTTCATGCCGCACCCGGGCTTTTCGGGCATACAGTGCTCGTTTGCGTTGAGGCCGGAAAAGGTGACGCTGGCAAGGCTTGTGGAGGATCGGTGCAGCTACCATATTCTGTATTTTACCGGCATCGGAGAAAGAACGGAGCTTCGGGGAGGGTATATGCCAGCCTTGGACGTGAGTTTGGACGGCGATGTTTCGGAGCTTGTCAAAAATTATTCCGGGCAGCACTACGCGATATGCTACGGCGACTGTTCAAAGCAAATAGAGATGTTAGGCGAAATCATGGGTATCCGCACGGTCAGGATTTAGATATGGGGGAAATAATGGACGATATATACAGCGTGGGCATAGATCTGGGCACTACCGGCTGCAAGGCCGTGGTGGCCGACCGTTTCGGGCGCATCGCGGGGGAGCGGTACATCGAATATCCGCTGATTTTGTCCGGGGGGCATATCGAGCAGGATGCGGATCTCTGGTGGGAGCTCTCTTGCCGGGCTGCGGCGGACGCGGTCAAAAAAAGCGGGGTAAAAAAAGAAGACATAAAAGCGATTTCCGCAGCCTCGCAGGGCATATCGTTCGTGCCGGTGGATGCGGCGCTTTCCCCGCTCGGAAATGCGATTTCATGGCTGGACACAAGGGCGAAAAAACAAAGCGCGGAGATAAAAAAAAAGTTCGGCGAATGGGAAATGTTCGCAAAAACCGGCAAAAGGCCAAACGAGGGATATGTGCTCCCAAAACTGATGTGGCTGAAACAGCATAAAAAAAGCATATACAAAAAAACGCATAAATTTTTGATGGCGCACGATTTCATCACCGCGAAAATGACCGGGGAGTGCATGACCGACCATACGATGGCGGGCGGCAGCTTGCTCTATGACGTGACAAAGCGCCGCTGGAGCGAAAAAATAGCGGGCGCGTTCGACATCGACCTCGCCTTGCTGCCAAAAATCAAGCAGTCCGGAAGCAGCGCGGGAGCTTTGAGCCCGGAGGCGGCAAAAACGATGGGCCTATGCGAAAATCTCCCGGTCGCGGTGGGCGCGCAGGATCAGAAGGCGGCGGCGCATTTCGCGCTTTTGGGGCAAAAAGCGGCCACGCTGTGCCTTGGTACGGCGGGAGCGATGGAGTTCATCGTCAAAAAGCCCGTGTTTGACAAAAAAATGAGGATACCGCTTTTTCCGTTTATCGAAGAGGGCACATGGAGCTTGGAATCGGTGATATCCACCGCAGGGGCCGCGCTGAAATGGTACAGGAACGCTTTTTATGAAGGCGAGCCTTATGAAGCCATAGACGAGGCGGCAAAAAAATCCGAGCCGGGGAGCGGCGGGGTATTTTTCTACCCGCATTTCGGCATGGCTTCCTCACCCCATTGGCGATCGGACCAAAAAGGAACGTTTTACGGGCTTGGGCTCGATACCTCAAAAGAAGACATCACGCGCTCGGTCTTGGAGGGCATAGCGTTCCAGATCAGGGAAAATCTGGATATCTGCGAAATCCTGAGCGAAAAAACGGGGAGCCTGACCGTATTCGGCGGCGGGAGCCGCAGCGCCGTATGGTGCCAAATCATAGCCGACATCACCGGAAAGACAATACGGGCGCTGCCCTTCCCGGACGCGGCGGCCTTGGGGGCGGCGGCGCTCGCGCTTTTGGAGCGGGGCATTTCATGCTGCGGGGAAGGCGGCCGCCTGACAGAATACGCGCCCGATCCCGCAGCCTTTAAAAAATACGGGGAAATATACAAAAAATACCGCGAAACAGAAAAGAAGCTGCTCGTTTAACAAATGAATCAAAAAAGGGGGGATGGCCAAATGATTTTTGTGGGGGACAGAGGCCTGTATTCGAAACTTTCGTGCGGGGCGGATATGTCGTTTTACGACGAAAGATACCTGAAAGGGGCCTGGCCGGAGATAAAAGAACGGCTGCGTGGCGGGGAAGACATGATATTTTTATCCGCGGGCGGCATAGATTATCTAAACGAGCTTTGGATATTTGCGGCCGAGGGGAAGATAAGCAGGCTTGCCGGGATAAAAAAGCTGCCCCCGAAATTCGCTCCGATCAAATTTTTTGACGGGGCCGCGAAATATCTCTATGTGCGCCCTGCGGTCCCGTATTCGATGCACGGCATCGACGAGCAGCCGCGCATGGACATATTCCCGCTTGTCGCGGACAAGGACGAATTCGGGACCGAGCTGGGCGCGGTCGGGCTTTTTTTGAAAAATTACGACAGCTCGCTGTCGGGCGGAAACTATAAAGGCGGGTGCTGGTATGTAATAGCCGCAGAGGACGCGCTTTCGGTGGCTTCCGCGGCCGATTGGGACAAATTCTGCAAAATCGCGCTCGGATACAAAAAACATAAGTGCTTCATCGGCAGGCTCACGCCGGAATTCGCGCTATACAAGCCCGGCGAGCGCGTGCGCATAGACTGGAAGATCGAAAATACCGGGGAGGCGCTGCAGACGGCGCTGCTCGTGATTGGGGCATATGACAAAAGGGGGCGCAAAATCGCGGAGCTGGCGAATGCGGAACTCGCGCTGGGCCGCCGCGACTCCGATGCCGGCCATTGCTATTGGTATCCAAAGGATTTGGATGGGGTATATTCGATAAAGGCCTCGCTGTTTGTCTGCGACAGGTTCGTATACGGGCTCCCGCGCGATCAAGGCGCAAAATATGCCGACGAGGCGAGCAGCTCGGTTTTGTTCGTGTCCAAAAAACGCCGCCGCCCCAAAGCGGAGGTAGACGGCAGATATCTTGCCATAGACGGCCAAAGGGACTTTTTTGTGGGCACGCACTATTACCCGTCGAGCACCTTTTTCGAGCTTTCGTACCGGCCGCTATGCGTGGAGCGGGCTAAATCGGCGATTTCGGCGATGGCGAAAGCGGGGGTCAGGATATGCCGCCTGTGGTGCGACCCCGTGATGGACGAAACTTCGCTTCGAGGCATGGAGGCGCTCGTTGAGCTGATGGGGGAGAAGGGCATCGTGGCCGAGATCACGTTCTTTTCATCGTGGGTGCGCTGGATGGAGATAAACACGCCGGATGCGCGGGCGCGTTTCGAGGCGGCAGACATGATCGACGAGCGGCTGATCGGAATGCTCGCGAAAAATATGCCCGAGCAGCTGCTGTATGTGGCGGAAATGGCCAAACGCTGGAAGGATTTTTCAAATATCATATGGGATTTCACAAATGAGGCCTCGGTGGTGGATCCCGCCCCGGGGCAGCTGGACTATCCGTGGCTGCGCGACGGCTGCGAGGGCAAACAAGCGTCGCTTACAAACAGCGAAATTTTCGCGAAATGGGGCGACGAGGTAAAGCAAACGCTGCGAAGCCACGGCGCCATGCAGCCGGTTGTATACGGGGAGCACTGCTGGGACACCGGCTCGGAAAACTACCGCAGCACGAAAAACGGGGACATAATCGCCGACCATACCTATCGCCCGCGCGGCAATTTGGAATATTTTGCCAATTACCAGAACGCGCAGTGCATAAACAAGCCTTTCATGATCGAGGAATTCGGCGGGGTGTGGCCCTCCAACGGCGAGCGCGCGAAGGAATACGATTTTCGCTACCACATATTTTTCGCAGCGGGCCACAGCGCGGCGATCAACTATGAATGGGGCATATCCTGGCTGTGCGACACTCTGTCGGGCGCGGCGCCGTACATGAAATTCATGGACGAGGCGCTGCCCGAAGAAATTTTTGTGTATGAGGGGCGCTATACCTACGGCAAATCGTGGCCAAACGGCTGCGTTTCGGTTTGCCCCTGGGTCGCTTCGCCCGAATACGGCGCGATATACTCCTGCATGGACTATGAATCGCCCACTACTCTCGTGATGAAGCGTTTTGCCCGCTTGGGAAAAGGGCTCGCGTATTGCCCAAAAGGGCAAAAAACCTTGCTATTGCTGCCATTCGAGACGCACGGATTTGAAAAAAACCTTGGGTATAGGCGCAAAACCGAGGGCATAAACGAAGCCTTGAAAGCGCTCTGGGAAATGGGCGCGAAATTTGACATATGGCAGGCTGACGAACTGGAAAATTTGCCAAAAGGGGCAAAGACGATAATTTGCCCAAACGAAAACGAAATGGACGAAAAAACAAAGGCGGCGCTCGAAGCTGCGGAAAAAAACGGGGCGAAGATATATTGCGGCGGCGACATGGGCTGGAGGGGCGATAGCCGCATTGAAAAAACGGCTTTTGCCCCCGCCCCCGAAAGCCGGCTGATGCACCGCGAGATCGACGGGGGCGAGGCCATTGTGATATTCAACGACGCAGCCTCGCCGCGCGAATATACGGTGGAGGGCGGCGTAAAAATGGGGATAGAAAAATACGGCCTGTTCGCAGTGCGGCACGATCTGCTCCAAATCGCGGAATTTTGCGGGGAGCTCGGCTTTCGGGGCGAGCATATCGCCCGCTCGGATATGCAAACGGCCATCATCGCCAAAAAGGGCGAATCGCTCGGCCAAACTGACGGCCTCACGGTTTTGCCGCACGGGCCCGGCGAGATCGAATTTGCCGCGCCCTATACGCGCTGCGATGTATGCGGCGAAAACGGGCGCGCGCTGGCGAAGATAGAACTGAAAAAAAGCGGCAGGCTATCTGTTTCCCCCGATATGGCGCGGTACGCGCTCTCGCTGCATTTGTGATAGAATTTGGCGAAAAAAAGAAAAAAACAAAAACCGCGCCGGGCGCAAAGGACCCGGCGCGGTTTTTGTTTTGCGCGAAATCACATAAATTACGCAAACCATACAAATCTTTTACCCTGCCTTGCTATCAGACTTTACAAAAGAAAAGGTATAATCATAGTCAGCATAGTTAAAATATTTTGTAAAATCAAAAAACAAGGAGAAGAAAAAATGCAAAAACACATGATATATCGGGCAATCGCGGCAATTTTGGCAATCGCGGCAATGGTGATATGCATGGCCGGATGCAGCGAAGACGTGAAAGCTTCAAACGGCTCCGGCGACAGCGGCGCAAAAAGCGAAGACAGCGGCAAGCAGACCGCAAACACGGGCACGATAAAAGTGGTATGGTACCCAAACGAATCGTCGAACACCCATGACGATATACGCGCCGAAGTGGGCAGGCTGATCGAACGGGCGACCGGAAGAAAAGTCGAAAATGTCACCACGACAGATTACACTATCGCAATCGAATCTATCTCAAGCGGTTCGGCGGATATAGCGATGGCGATGGGCGCGGTCGGCTATATAGAAGCCAAAAACAGAAATCCGGAAATCAACGTCATGTTTGTCAACGCCGACAAAAACGGAAAGCTCGACGAGGCAAAATATTTTTCGTGGATTTGCGTCGGCAAAGCAGACGCCGATCAGTACAAAAACGGCGGCAGCTATTCCATCGACAACATAAAAGGCAAAAAAATGTCTTTTGTTTCAAACAGTTCGACATCGGGATTCAGGGTTCCCACTTCATCGATCATCGCGCATTTCGCAAGCGATGATTTGGACGAAGAAAAATTGGTTGAAGGAGGCTCGGGGATGTTCTTCGGCGAAGTGTATTTCGGCCAGTCCCATCAGGGCTCCGCCATCAACTTGATCACCGGAAACGCTGACGTCGCGGCTTTCTGCGATACGGAACTCGAACCTTACACAAAACTAAAGGAAGGCGCGGAAAATACGGTCGGCGCGGTATATGAGATAAAAGCCGGAGCGGACGCCCCGTTCGACTCGCACGCCGGAAAAGAATTTGTCGTAATCGCCTGCACACCCGTTTTCAACGGGCCCAACGTCTACAACCCCAAAAATCTGAGCCCGGACGAAATAAAGGCGATACAGGATCTGTTTACCTCGGCCGAAGTCGCCGAAAACGAAAAACTCTTTTTTGACCCGGAAGCGGAGGGCGCATTTGGATTGTATAAAAAATCATCGAGTTACGGTTATGTCGTCACCGAGGATTCGTGGTATGATCCATACCGCAAATGATAAATCCAAATAGATTGAAACGGAAAAAGGTGGAAACAAATGCCGATTTTAGTGTTTGATAACGTGAGCAAAAGCTATAACAATATAACAAAAGCCCTGACCGACGTCTCTTTTTCTGTTGAAGAGGGAGAATTTGTTTCCATCATCGGCCCGTCGGGCTCGGGCAAATCCACGATCCTGCGCTGCATCAACCGCCTTGTCGATGCAACGCAGGGTTCCATAACATTCGACGGACACCTTGTTACCCCTTACGGCAAGTCCTTGAAAACTTCGGTTTTGGAGGGCAGCAGGAGCGTCCATTCAAGCCAAACCAAAACAAGCAAAAAACAGCTCCGGCAGATCCGGAAAAAAATCGGAATGATATTCCAGCATTACAACCTCGTCGAACGGCTCAGCGTGATCGAAAATGTGCTGCATGGCCGCCTTGGACACAAATCGACGATAAGCGGCGTAATCGGGTATTATTCCGAAGAAGAAAAAGAAACAGCCTTTCAGATATTGGACAAACTCGGCCTTGCGGAACAGGCATACAAGCGCTGCGACGAATTATCCGGGGGGCAAAAACAGCGCGTGGGCATCGCGCGCTCCATCATGCAGGAACCGAGGCTCATATTATGCGACGAGCCGATAGCATCCCTTGACCCGAGTTCGTCGAAAGTGATCATGGACCATTTGAAAAATATAAACGAAACCATGAAAATCACCTGTATATTCAATCTTCACCAGGTAGACGTCGCGATAAAATATTCCAAAAGAATCATCGGCGTGACTATGGGGCATATAGTGTATGACGGCCCTCCGGAACTGTTGACAAAATCAAAAATCTACGAAATTTACCAGTCGGAAGAAGGCGAGTTGATAACCGATGTCGGATAAAGCAGCAGAAACAAAAAAACAGACATCTGTGTTCTTAAAAAGAAAACGGAGCTTCACGATAACGTTTTTATGCGTCGCCGCGCTGTTCGCGCTTTCCGTCGCCGTGACCAAATATGATGTGATCGGCGGATTTTCGTCGGTTCCGAAAGCGGTTAAATGGATTGCGGAAAATTTGGTGCCAAATGAAAAAGCGTGGGCGCGCCTGCCCAATATACTGGCAAAATTGATCGAAACCGCGCTTGTGTCGGTCGCAGTCACGGTCTGCGCGGCTGTTTTCGCGTTCTTTTTCAGTTTGCTAGGAACGAGAACGACGAAAACCAATCCATGGATTGGCAGGACAGTTAGAATTGTCGCCGCGTTTTTCAGAAACGTCCCCGACGTCGTCTGGGCTATGCTGCTGCTTTTTTCGTTCGGCCAAAACATACTGACCGGATTTTTTGCTTTGTTTTTCGCCACTTTCGGGATGTTGACGCGCACATTCATCGAAACAATCGACGAAGTGAGCGCGTCGTGCGTCGAAGCGCTGTACGCCACGGGAGCGACGTACCTGCAGATCGTTTTTCAGGGGATCATCCCGTCGGCCATGGCTGAAATCGTATCCTGGGTATTGTTCATGATTGAAACAAATATACGCTCCTCTACTTTGATCGGCGTGCTCACGGCCACAGGCATAGGCTATCTGTTCGACCTTTATTACAAAAGATTGGACTACGGATCGGCAAGCCTCGTGGTCATTTCCATTGTCGTATTGGTCATCGCCATCGAAATAGTATCAAATCAAATCAGAAAGGTGATTATGTAGCCACTTATGGATGAAACAATTGTTGCAGGCCGTTTTCCTGTTTCCGTCGGCGCGCACAGGCATATAAGGAAAACCCGCGGAGGAAAGATAAAAACGGCAGCAAAGTCAAAAAGCGGAATCGCCATAAAGCTCACGGTTTTTTTCTTGGTTATGCTGACTGCATATGGATTTATGACATTCGATTACAAAAACATCGACATGGGCGAAGCCGTTTCCGGCACTCTGAAAAATATAAAAGTCGTGTTCGGGGAACCGCATTTAAAATACAATACTTTCGCAGCTTCCATGAAACAGCTGCTCATAACTTTTTCGCTCGGCGTGCTCTCGACTGTCTTCGGGGCGATCATAGCCTTTTTTTGCGCTTTGTTTTGCGCAAAAAATATAGCGAACCCAAAAACCGCGATCGTAATAAAAAGCATCGTCGCTTTTGTCAGGGCAGTGCCCACGATTTTGTGGGTTCTCATTTTCACCGTAGCCGCAGGGCTTGGAAGCGTAGCCGCCGTGGTGGGGCTCACTTTTCACAGCGCGGCCTATCTGATAAAAGCGTATTCGGAGTCGATAGAAGAGATGGACGCGGGAACCATCGAGGCTTTAAAAGCGAGCGGGGCGAATTTCTGGCAGATTGTGTTTCAGGCTATACTGCCTTCGTCTATAAGCTATATGACCGCTTGGACGTTTTTGCGCTTTGAGATCAATTTTACGAATGCGATCGCGGTGGGAGCGGCGGCCGGAGCCGGCGGAATCGGGTTTGATCTGTTTATGGCGGGCAGTTTCTATTTCGATTTGCGCGAGCTGGGATTTATCACATATATCGTCGTGGCCGCAGTTATCCTGTTAGAAATAATCGCGACGAAAGTAAAAGCAAAGGTCAGGTAGCTGTCATTTATGGATAAAAATATGGATAAAAAACGATTTACAAAGATTTTGGCGAAAGCGGATAAAAAAATAATCGCGGAATTATCCGCCGAGATTCAAAAAATATGCAGCCCGGTCATCATAAAAGAACCGGGAAAAACACTGGCCATGATCAAAATGCGCGAGCCGGTCAAAGAAAGTTTGTTTTATCTCGGCGAAGTTATCGTCTGCGAGGCGATAGTGGAAATCGAAGGCGTGAAAGGCGCCGCTGTTTTGATGGGCGACGACGCAAAAAAAACGCTCGACATGGCTATTATCGACGCGGCGGCAAATAAAGGCGTTTTTACGGGCATGGACAGACTTGCGGAACTTGAAAAAGGGCAAAATGATTTTGCCATGCGGGAAAACGCCATGCACTTAAAAACGATGGTAAATTTTCAATCTATGGATACGGAGGCGCCGGATGATCTCAACGCTTTCAAAAAAGCATAATTTTGATATTGTATTTGACAGCCAGAAAATATTCAGGCTTATACTCGAGGCCATGTCCTATCCCGGGCGAATTGTCAGCATAAAAGAATGCGCGGACAAGCTGCACGGTGAAAATTCGCCGCTTTTGGCCGTGGCAATGACGCTTTTGGATAACGAAACGAGCTTTTGCGCAGAACAGCCGCTGTCGGATGAAATTGCCATGCTGACATCGGCGAAAGCAGCCGATCCGAAAACCGCCGATTATATTTTTGTCTGCGGCCGCGAATATTTGCCCGAGGCGATCGAAAAGGCAAAATGCGGAACGCCCGCCGATCCGCATAAAAGCGCGACCGTTGTCGCGCAGGATACAGATTTAATGGAACTGGCAAAAGAGGCGATTGCGCTGCGCGGCGCGCAAAACCACGAATACCCGCAGGGAATTGATATAATTTCCGTTTCAAAAGCGGGGGAGCTATTGGCTTTTCCACGCCTTGCCGGCGAGTCTATGATTAAAAAACATAAAAAGGAGATGGAATAAATGGCGTATGTCGCGGTATCGGGCGGAAAGGAAGCTATCGAAGAGAGCATTAAACTGCTTGATTACTATAAAAGCGGGACGGATAAAGATGTTGAAATCGAAGCGATCGAACATAAAATGTCGCTTCTCGTGGACCGCGTGATGGGCGAAGCCGGCCTGTATTCAAAAACTTACGCCGCCCTCGCGCTCAAGCAATGCGAAGGCTCAATGGAAGAAGCTGTGTTCCTGCTTCGCGCCTACCGCTCCACCCTCACCAGAAATTATTACACAAATATAGCAAATGCCGCCGAAATGCGTGTTATCCGCCGTATTTCCGCCGCCTTCAAAGACATAGCGGGCGGGCAGATTTTGGGCGCGACTTATGACTACACGCACAGACTGATAGATTTTGATGATCGCGGCCCGGAAAATATGCGAAATATGCTCGAATTTCCGGTCAAGGATGAAATAATCCCGTGCCCCCGCGTTTCAGATGAATTGAAAAAAGAAGGATTGATCGATTCTTTTGAAAATGACGAACAAAGCCCGAACGACGTGACCGCGCATATGCTCGAATTTCCGGCTGAAAGAAGCTCCCGGCTCCAAACGCTCGCCCGCGCGGACACGGGGTTTATTTCCGGGCTGGCGTATTCCGCCCTGCGCGGGTTCGGGCAGGTGCACCCCACAGTCGGCGAGCTGCGCTGCGGTTATCTTGAACTTTATGTGCCGTATTTGGGAGATGAAAACGAAAGCATATATATCGGCGAAATATTGATCACCGAAGTCGAATGCTTCAATTCGGCCGACGACAAAGACAAATTAAAACTCGCGGTGGGTTACGGCGCGGTGTTCGGAAGAAACGAAACCAAAGCGATTTCCATGGCCGTGATCGACCGCGAGCTCGACAACGGCGGGCCGTATCCGGCGCAAAACGAAGAATTCGTCTTGACGCACGGCGACAGCCTGGAGATGAACGGGTTTATCTCACATTTGAAACTGCCGCACTATGTCACTTTCCAGTCCAAACTGGACGCAGTGAGAAAAACAAGGGAGGGAAAAAGTGAATAAAAACTATAACTTTGCTTTTCTTGACGAGGGCTCGAAACGCGAAATCCGCCGCGCTTCGCTCAAAGCGGTCGCCATTCCGGGCTATCAGGTGCCCTTCGGATCGCGCGAGCTGCCTATCGGGCGCGGATGGGGGACGGGCGGCATACAGCTGACGCTCTCGCTTATCGGCCCGGACGATGTTTTAAAAGTCATCGACCAGGGAAGCGACGAGAGCGTGAACGCCGTAAACATAAAAAAATTCATCGGGCTTTGCACCGACGTCAAAACGACCACCAAAACCCGCGAGGCGACGTTGATACAGACGCGGCACAGAATACCGGAAGTGCCGCTGGAAAATAACCAGATACTTGTGTTTCAGGTTCCCATTCCCGAACCGCTGCGCATCGTCGAGGCGCGCGAGGAAGTCACAAAAAAAATGCACGCCGAAAAAGATTACGCCCCGATGTGGCTCCAGCTTTACGAAAGCCTCGTAAAATACAAAAAGATCACGATTCCCTCGGAATACCCCTGCATGGCCGAAGGCCGCTATATGATGAACCCGAGCCCGATACCCAAGTTCGACAACCCAAAGCTGCACAAAGCCGAATGCCTGTATCTTTTCGGGGCGGGCCGCGAAAAAAAGATTTACGCCATCCCCCCGCATACAGAGGTCGTTTCGCTCGCTTTTGAAGACATTCCCTTTGAAAGGGAAAACTTCGCGGGCAAAAAGTGCCGTTTATGCGGGAGTGCGGATACATATCTCGACGAGATGTTTGACGCGCAAACCGGGGAAAAATTTTATCAATGCTCCGATACTTCGCACTGTCAGGAGGCGGCAAGCCATGCATTTAAATGAAACTCCGGTTTTGTCCGTGAAAAATCTGGTCGTGCGCTATGGGGAAGGCTGTGCTGCCTGTCAGCGGAATCTGGAAAAAAACCGCTGCGCGGCCTGCAAAAGCGTTTGGGCGGCAAACGACATTTCTTTTGAAGTATACCCCGGCGAAGTTTTGGGCATCGTGGGGGAGAGCGGTTCGGGCAAGACCACGCTGATGAGGTCGCTGTATTTCGATTTTGTCCCGACTTCGGGCATTGCGGCGCTTCGCGACTACAAAGAGGGCAAAGCAAATATCTGGGAGGCAAGCGCGGAAAAACAGCGCATGATAAAAAACAACATAATGGGCATGGTGTATCAAAATCCGGTTTTGGGGCTCAGGATGGATTACTCGGCCGCTTCCAACATCGCCGAAAAAATAATCGCGGCGGGCAGCCGCAACGCAAAGCAAATGACCGGGCGCGCAACAGAACTTCTGGAAGCCGTCGAGATCATGGCTTCGCGCAGCAGCGAGGCCCCGAAGAATTTTTCGGGCGGAATGCAGCAGCGCGTCCAGATTTCCAAGGCGCTCGCCAACAATCCGGCGTTATTATTGCTCGACGAAGTGACAACCGGGCTCGATTTGTCCGTGCAGGCCAAAGTGCTCGACCTGATCCGCAAAATCAAGGCGAAATACGGCATTTCCATATTGTTGGTATCGCACGATTTGGCGGTCATACGCATGCTCGCCGACAGGACGATCGTGATGTTAGACGGCAAAATCATCGAAAGCGGGCTCACCGACCAAATACTCGAAGACCCGCAGCATCCGTACACGCAGCAACTCGTGCATTCGCTGATATGAAAACAGAAAGGATTGAATTTTGACCGCCATAAAAAACGGAAAAATAATAACGCCGGAGAAAATCGTCGAAGGCAAAACATTGCTTTTGGACAAAGACAGAATTTTAGGCTTTGCCGATGACGACATCGCAAACGGGGCGCAAAGGATCGTGAACGCCCACAACCGCTACGTGATGCCGGGGATCATCGACATACATTCGGACAAAATAGAGCAGTATATCCAGCCGCGGCCCACTTCGCAGATGGATTTTGAGTTTGCGCTCAAAGTATGCGAACGGGATTTGCTGGGTTCGGGGATTACGACGATGTATCATTCGATCTCCCTGTACCAAGATGAATTTTTCGGAAAATCGCCGCTCAGGACAAAAGTCAATGTGCAAAAAATCGCCGATTTGATAGCGAACATCCATTTGCGCAGCCATTTGATCCATCACCGGCTCCACCTGCGCGTCGAAATCGACAACCTGGAATCGCTCGATATTGTGCGCGATATGATAAACCAAAACAAAACGCATCTCATATCTTTCATGGATCACACGCCGGGGCAGGGGCAGTACAGCGACCTTGGATTATACCATGAGGCTATTTCAAAATATAACGGCAAGGAAATCGACACGCTCGGCTTTGACGGCGTTGTGGAACACCACAAAAACAAAAAGACATTGTCGCCAAAGCAGCTCAAAGAGCTTGCCCGGCTTGCCCGCGAAAAAGGAATAGCCGCAGCCTCGCACGACGACGACACCAAAGAAAAGCTCGATTTGAACCGCGAAATCGGAGTGGACATCAGCGAATTCCCGATCACGCTTGAAACCGCGAAATACGCGAAAGAGCAGGGCTTTTGCACGGTTATGGGCGCGGCGAACATTTTGCGGGGCTGTTCCCACTCGGGCAATCTGTCGGCGACAGAAGCGGTTTTGGAAGGCTTTGCCGATATACTCTGCTCCGATTATTATCCGGCTGCGATTTTGCACAGCATATTTCACATGAATGAAAAATTCGGGGTCAAATTGCCCGAAATGGTGAACAAAGCGACTTTAAATCCGGCAAAAGCCACGAGGACGGATAAAGACTACGGCTCGCTGGAACCGGGCAAAAAAGCGGATTTATTGATTGTGGAATTGTTGGACGGGTATCCGGTCATCACCCACGTGTTCGTGGACGGCAACCCCACTTCGCGCATCGAATACAGGAGATAAATCAAACTTATGGAAATATTGAATATAAAAAATCTCGGCAAAAGTTTTTATCTGCATAATCCGGGGCTTGAAATAAAATCCTGCAACAATATACATCTGAGGCTTCAAAAAGGGGAATTTATCGGCATAGTCGGATTATCCGGATCGGGAAAATCGACGATACTCAAATGCGTCAACCGCACTTATCTGCCGATGCGGGGCGAGATCATATACGAAAGCGAAGCATTCGGGAGAATCGATTTGGCCAAAGCTTCCGAACGGGAGATTTTGTATCTGCGGCGACACGAGATCGGCTATGTGTCGCAGTTTTTGAACGTGATGCCCAGAACGACCGCCAAGGAACACGTGGCAGGCGCATTGATCGACATGGGCGCAAAGGCGCAAAACGCCGAAACAGCCGCAAAAGAAATGCTCGTATATTTCAGGCTCCCCGAAAGCCTGTGGGACATATATCCCGCCACATTTTCGGGCGGGGAACGGCTCAGATTGAATCTCGCCCACGCCATGGTGAAAAAGCCCCGGCTATTGATGCTCGACGAACCCACCGCGTCGCTTGACGGCAAAACAAAGATTCTTGTCAAAGATATGCTGAAAAAGCTCAAAGACAAAAAAACCAGCATGATAGGCATTTTTCACGATATCGAATTCATGGAGGGCGTGTGCGACAGAGTTTTCAATATTTCGGAGGGAGTTCTCGTATGAAAGCGTACTTGCATATTTCCGCCGATTTTGGCATAACGGTCATTATAAAAATTTTGGAGGTATGAAATTGAAAATGGAAAACAAAATCAAGGCGGTCATATTCGACTGGGCGGGAACTGCGATAGATTACGGTTGCTTCGCCCCGGTGAAGGGGTTTATCGATGGGTTTAAGAGCATAGGCGTAGATATAACAAACGAAATGGCGCGCAAGCCTATGGGGCTCCCGAAACTCGACCATGCGAGAGCCATCGCCGAAATGCTGGATAGCCCCGTTTCCGAAGAACAGATACTGGAGGCATATTCGGTTTTTGAAAAAATATTGTTTGAGAATATAGAAAATCACTGCGACATAAAAGATTATGTCGCAAAAACGGCAGAAACTTTAAGGGAACGCGGGATTAAAATCGGTTCCACCACAGGCTATACCACGGCCATGATGGAAAAGGTTTTGCCGAAAGCCGCCGCGCAGGGGTATTCACCCGATTTTTGCATCGCCCCCGACAAAGCCGGAAAAGGCAGGCCGTATCCGTATATGATTTGGGAAAATATGAAAGAATTCGGGATTTTTGACGCATGCGAAGTGGTCAAAGTGGGGGATACCGCCGTCGATATAGAAGAAGGCAAAAACGCGGGCTGCTGGACCGCCGGCGTGATCATGGGTTCGTCGGAGCTTGGGCTTGACCGCAATGAAGTTGCCGCTCTATCCGAAGATGAATTGAACGAGCGCAAAAAAGTAGTCCGGGCCGCATATTACAAAGCCGGCGCGGATTACATTATCGACGATATGGACGAGTTATTGGCGGTCGTCGACGAAATAAACAAAAAACTAAACCAAAACGCGGAGCGCCTGCTGCTGACCCCCGGCCCTTTGACGACGCGCCGGTCAGTCAAGCAAGCGATGCTCACAGACCATTGCACCTGGGACGACGAATATAAACAGATCACAGCTTCCGTGATGAACGATATTACGAATATTTCGGCGAATGCCGAAGATTACGCCACGATTCTTTTGCAAGGCAGCGGCACTTACGCGGTCGAGGCCATGATAAATTGCCTGTGCAGGAAAAAAGATAAAATATTGTTTCTCGTCAACGGCGAATACGGCAGGCGCATGCTGACAATCGCGGAAAATTCGCGGAAAGATTATGAATATATTTCGTTTGATATGACTTGGCCCATAGACATAGAAAAGGTCGAAAAGAAATTGAAAAAAGACGAAGATATTGATATAGTCGCGTTTGTCCACTGCGAAACGACTGCCGGCGTGATCAATCCGCTTGAAAAACTCGCCAAACTCGCCAAATCATACGGAAAAAAAGTGCTTGTCGACGCCATGTCCACTTTTGCCGCTTACGATATAGATATGCCCGGGCTCGATATCGATGCGCTGGCGGCAAGCTCGAACAAATGCCTGGAGGGGCTGCCCGGATTGTCGTTTGTCGTGGGCAAAAAAAATCTTTTGGAGAAAAGCGAAGGGAGATCCTATTCGCACAGCCTCGATTTATATGATCAATATCAGGGATTATACGCAGGCGGCGGCAAATTCAGATTTACTTCGCCGACTAACATTTTGCTCGCGCTGCGCCAGGCAATCGACGAATACAAAAAAGAAGGCGGGCTTACGGCTCGCAGGGAGCGTTACATAGAAAACCACAATATACTTGTCGAGGGGCTTGAAGCGCTCGGAATTCGATCCGTCGTCGATCCAAAACATCAATCGTATATCATCACGACGTTTGAGCTCGGCGATCTGGATTTTTTTGAACTGTATGCCGCGCTCAAATCAAAGGGATATATAATCTACCCCGGCAAAATGACCTCCAGGCCCACATTCAGGCTGGGCAATATCGGCAATGTTTATCCCGAAGACATGAGGGGACTTGTAAATACATTAAATTTGTGCTTGACAACAGCATAAAAATGTGGTATAATCGAATCAAACAAAGTGAGGGTGAGCAGCCGTCATTTGCAAATGATAAATTTATTGTTTGTGACTGGCGGCTTCATTGATTTTAAGTAAATTATCGGGAGGATGAAAAATGGAGCATAAAAAGCCAAAATGGGCGAAGAAAGTACCGCCCGAAAAAATCAAAAGGCTGTATGAGCAGGACGCAAAAGGAATTTATGACGAAGAACTTATCGACGATGTGGGAATTTGCCTGTATGCGCGGGTTGACAGCATGCTGATGGTCACCTCCTCGAATCTCGGAAAAGCCGTGTGCATAGAGTGCCGCACGGAGATTCCCCACAACTATAACAGGAGCTTTATACTGGAATGCCCGAAATGCGGCTGGTCCATGCCGTTCGGCGAATTTAACGATTCATACAAAAAGCAGACATTGCACGGATACGGGGCGCAAAACGAATTGAAGGAGTTTTACGAAAAATATCCGTTGGCGAATACTTACGCCGAAAAAATGCGCCTGATCGATTTTCTGATCCACACATTTCACGGAAATCTTTCCGAACGGCCTTCACGACCGACCGCGACGAATGTAATCGAGGGGAGCAACGCGGAAGTGGCGCATTTTATTTTCAGCTTGGCATACGGGGAAAACAGCACGGTCGCAAAAGAAGAGCTTGAAATATGGCTAAATAAGCACAAGCGTTCCATTCACCGGTATATCGACCCGGCAACGGGCAAATCAAAAAACGAAAAGGAGACAAAGACATGAGAATAGCAAGAGACCGCGAAAAAGTATACTATGATTTTTTTCCGGCGATAAAACCGCGAGTATCGATATCGTCCGGCGACAGGCTGACTGTGGAAACATTCGACGCCGCCGGAGGAATGTATTTGGAGGGCTGGAAATATGTGCGCCCCAACCCTGTCACAGGCCCCATATATGTAAACGGGGTAATTCCGGGCGATACGCTCGAAGTGGAGATACACAGCGTAAAACTCGTCGGCACGGGCTATATGCACATACCGAACGAAAAAGAGGGCATATCGACAAAATTCACGATCAACGGGCACGAAAAGATAAAAGCCGAAGCGACGCCTGAGGGAAATCTGCGCGTGTTAAATAACGATGGCAAAATATTTCCCGCCCACACCATGATCGGGGTGATAGGCGTCGCGGCCGGTTTTGGGGAATGCCCCAGCACAGGCGCGGGGGATCACGGCGGCAACATGGACAACAGCCTTGTCAAATCGGGCGCAAAAGTATATCTTCCCGTTTTTGCCGAGGGCGCGCTGCTTGGCATCGGCGACGTTCACGGGGCTATGGGCGACGGGGAAATATTTGACCAAGGAATGGAAATGTGCGCCGATGTCGATATTACGGTCAAAGTCAGAAAAGACATGAAAATAATCAGGCCGTTTGTGATATCGGACGAAATCATTTCAACGACGGCGACGGCGGACTCCCTTGAAAAAGCAGCCGCGCTGGCGGTTTCGGATATGCGTTGCATGCTCGAGGCATATTACAACCTATCGCACGTTGACGCAGGGCTTTTGATAGGTTTTTACGGCGATCTGCGGGTGTGCGAGCTTGTCAATAAGACAATGCGCCTGGAAATAAAAAAAGATATTTTGGATAAATTTATATGATTTATCCCGAAATTTTAGTTCAGCGCCTGCGCCGCTTCGTTGGATTTCTGGAGGGTTTCCTCTATTTTGCTCAGGTTCTTCTCGATCAGGGAGACAAAATTGGTGTTCTTGTCCCCTATTATGCTGTTTGTGATCATGTCGGATATCTGGGTGGCGTAGATGGTGTCCCCAAGGTCCACGAACCTGTTGCGCTCGATTATATTCAGCATTTCCTCGGAGTCGTCGTCGCGCAAAAATTTGGTTCGGAGCGCCACCTCGAAATACGCGGGTATGACGTAGTTTTTGGATTCGACCGCGAGCGCCTCCATGATCACGCTGGTGCGCGATAGGTCGGTGGCGGAGATCGGGGCGGTGTTGATCCAGCCCCTGCCCGCGCGGGAATAATATATATTTTGCGCCTCGTCGTATTTGGGGAAGGGGAGTATCCCGAAATCGGTCTCCATCGCCCTGAGCCCGGGCACCGCCCTTAAGCAGTGCGAATAGAACAGCCCGTAATTTTCCGAGAAGGGCACCGCCGAATCCCGCACTTTGTCGTAGGCCCCGTCGAAATATATCTTTTCGCCCCCATACAGGTTTTCGCAAACTTTGTCCAAGATATCGTAATATTTCGGATCCTGTCCCACAAACACGTGCAAATCGTTTGCATCCTTTTCCACCGTCCTGACCCCTGCGGAAGACCAGAAGGCGGGCACGAATTCGCTGGCTGTGGACAATATTCCATAGCGGTCGTTTTCGGTCATCTTGCCGTCGCCGTCGAGGTCCGCAGTGGCGGTTTTCGCATAGGAGAAAAACACATCAAACGTCCATTTGCCCTCTTTGACCAAACTGTACATATTCCCAAGCCCGAGATCTGCGGTCATCTGTTTGTTGAAAAGCACGCACGAGGTGTTCTCGAGCAGATTGAGGCACTCGTCGCTGTACGCGAAAAACATTTTGCCGTCGATGGTCATCTCGCTGTTTATCGACTTCACGTACCAAGGCTGTGAAATGTCCAGATGCGGCAGATCCTTCACCGTGACCGCCGCCCCTTCGACCGCCTGCGACCAGGCGTAGCGGGGGAGAAGCATGCACAGATCCAAATCGTCGGAACCGGAGCGGGCCACTTTTTTGAACTGGTCGAAACACGCATCGTAGCTCTCGACCACCAGCCCCTTGAACACAATGCCGTACCGCTCCTCGATGAGGCGGTTTCTTTTGTATATGGCGTCGGGCAGCGTTTCGCCGCTCTCCTCCTCGACATCAGCCTCCAAACTGATCAGATGGTCGAACGACCCGTTTCGCGGGGTCATTATGCGAAACTCATATCCCCCGTAGCTCACTTCGGGGAGATAGCCCGCCTCGTAGTGCGAGGGTTTTTCCTCGGCGGGCGGCGCAGCTTCGGCGGCGCCCGTTTTATCCTCGGCGCCGGTTTCGGGCGACGCCGGATCGCCGCCGCAGCCCGCGGCCAAATTCACAGCCACGGCTAACAGAAGCGCGACGATGATTTTGCGTAATATTTTCGACATATATACAACCCTTTCCATATTTAAAAAATATAAGCGCGTTTTTTTCTATAATGAATTGTACATCAGATGATTGTTTTTGTCAAGAAAAATTTTTTTGGCGAAACCAAGCTATATTGTTGACAAAACGCAAATAATCTGATATTATGGTATCGGTTGCTTATAGTATGAAAAATATGTTTAGGAGGAATCAACAATGAAAAAAGTTGCTGCAATCTTCACGGCGGTGTTGCTGTCCCTCGCCCTGTCGGCGAACGCCCTGGCGGCTATGATATTTATCGAGGCGGAATCGGGCATTCAATCCTCAGATCCAATGATCGTTGGCAGCGGCAGCGGCGCGTTCAACGGTTCGTACATCTACGGCGAGGAAAATTCGTACGAAAGAATATCGTATGAGTTTGAAGTGGCGGAAGCCGGAGACTATTATCTGTGGTTTAGGCTGATGGGCCAGGACGATGAACACAATTCGTTTTTTGTGATGATAGACGGCGCGGGATTCGACCAGGGCGAAGGGTATGTCGCAGACGGATATTATACTTTCGACATGTGGGAACCCAGCGAGGGATACGAGTACAGCGAAAACAATCCTTTCCTGCCATCTTTGGAAGACCATAAAAACCCGGAATGGATATATAACCCGAACTGGCAGTGGATACCGCTGGCCTACCGCGACGCGACGGACGATCCCCCGATCCGGCATATCCTTGTCACGCAAAATTTTTCCGCAGGCAAGCACACCATGGAAATAATGACGCGCGAACCCGAAACTTATCTGGACAAAATACTCATAACGAACGATTTGGCGTATGACCCGCGCATAATATCCGGGGACCCCGAAGCGGCCTATCTGGAAGAATTGGCGGCGGCCGAAGCGGCGCGAGAAGCGGCCGAGGCGGACGAGGCGGCGCAGGAAGAACCTGAGGCTGTCGTCGCGGAGGAAGTTTTGCCTCCTCCTGCCGCCGCAGTCAACCCCCCCCAAACCTCGGACGGCAGCGCCTTGGCTTGGATTGGGCTGCTCTTTATGCCTGTTTTTTGCATATGGGCCATAAGGCGCAGAAAATGCAGATGACTTGAAGCAAAATGGCAAAACTGAAGGGGCTTGTTGATATTTGTCTCAACAGCCCCTTAAAAAAAACATATCGAGCGGGAGGGACAAAAAATCATGGGCATAGAAATTCTCGGCGACGGTTCCCTGAAAAAAATCTACGTGACCGGGCATTCCCACCACGACTACGCCTGGGAGCGCGAGCGCCAGTGGCATATCCTGCGCTATTGCCTGCTGTTTTCCGAAGTGGTCGATTGGCTTTCCGAAAATCCCGAGGCCACTTGGCTGATCGACAACGCGGTGCACAGCCTGAAGCCGTTTTTGGAAAATTGCCCGGAGAAAGCAAAGGAGTTTGCGGCGTATGTGAAAGCGGGGCGCATAGAAGTGGCAAGCGGCGGCTACAGCCTCGCGCGCCCTTCGTATGTGGGCGAGGAAACCTTCGCGCGAAATCTCGCGGCGGGCGGCGATTATTTCAAAAAAACGCTTGGGACGGGCGATATACCAATCTATTACAACGTGGACACCGCCCCGGGGCAGCGGCAGATGCCGCAGATACTGAAACTTTCGGGCTTTAAATATTACCGCTTCCAGCGCCCCGAAATTTCATTGGATCAGCGGGGCGTGCCCCGCGCTTTTTGGTGGAAAGGCCTGGACGGATCGGAAGTCCTCGTTTCGAGGGGAGCCGGGGTCGGGTTTTTTGACTTGGGATACAGCAATATGGATTACGAAACCGACTGGGAAAAAATACGCCGGGCTTTCTTCGACCAAGAACTGGCGCATCGGCGTCCGGAAGGGCTGTGCCCGCACGACGTCGAGCTTGTCCCTTACGGCTGCGACGACAGCCGCCCGGGGCTGAGTTGGTACGACAGGGAGATACATATAAACGACTTTGTGAAAGAATGGGGCAAAAAAGAAAAGACGGAGCTCAAATTCGGCTCTGCCAAAGATTATTTCGGAGAGCTGGCGGAAAAAGAACTCCCCGTTTTCGAAGGCGGGCTCGACGACGCCGAACTCAGCTTCAACCTGCCCGCCAAGGGCGATAGCTCCATGTGGCGCATGAGGGGCGATTTGGACAAGGCGATCGTGCGGCTGGAAAGCCTTTGCGCCATGTGCGCGGTTATGGGCGAGCCGTATCCGGAGGACGAAATAGAAGAACTGTGGATGCAGCTGTTCGAAATAACGGGCCATGCCATAGATTGGGTTTTGCGCGAAGACGACTGCGAACTTTTGACAATTGCCGAAAACGCCAAAACCAAAGCCGAAATAATGGCAAACAAATATTTGTCCAAACTCGCGGGGCTGGTCGAATATGGCGAGGGCCGGCTTGCGGCGGTTGTCAATACGCAGGCCCACGGGCGCTGCGAGACTGTGCGCCTTTGCGTGACAAGCCCCTTTGGCGTAAAGGATTTCGCGCTCTCGGACGCGGCGGGAGAAGAAATAGAGTATCAAATTGCGGAACGCAATTCGTTTTTATCGGTGCCGGAGGCGATCCGCCGCCACGATTATGTGTCCGTGGACGTGCTGGCGCAGGTGAAAACGCCCGCCTTCGGATACAATTCAATCAGCGTCAATTATTCGAAAAATCCCATGCCCGAAGCTGCGGGCGAAACCCCCGATGCGGCAGACGAGCTGAAAATCGACGCAGGGGCGCTCGTCGTGGGGTTTTCGAAGGGGCGGATAACCGAGCTGGCAAACAAAGCCACGGGCCGCGCGGTGAAAGCCGAAGAGGGCGGTTCGCTGTACGGTTTGCGCTGCGTGACCTGCGGCGCGTATTCGACCTGGATGTTTGAAAACAAGGTCACAGGGGAGGCCATATTTGCCCCAAGCTCCTGGCAACTTGTGGAGAAGGGGCCGATACGCTGGCGGTACCGCATCTGCGGCGCGTTCATGGAGGGGCAGGAAGCGGTTTTGGACATAGTGATAAACAGAAATTCGCCCTCCATCGAATTCGAACTTGAACTTTCCACAAAACCGCTCGACTGCTACTACACCGCCGATATAGCCTGCGGCGCCTCGACGAAATCGTTCGCCGACGCATATTTCGGCGTGGAGCCACGCGACACGGCGCAAATCAGATACAATTACGGCGAAGCGTACCTCGAAGGCCAGATATACGCCCGCAATTTCGTATGTTTCGAAAAAGACGGGGCGCCGCTCGCCCTCATTTCCAAAAACTGCTCTGTTTACTATGTCCACGAGCCGCAAAACCGCAGGATGTCGCTGTTTTTGACCCGCAACTGCATATACGAAAACTCCTCGGAGGACTGGGCGCGGAAATTGCCGAAAAGTTTTGCCTTAGATGGCAAGAACCATTTCCAATTCGCCCTGATGTCGCCGGAAAAATACGGCGCTTTCGGCGATGTGCAGCAGTATGCGAAAAATTATCACCACCCGCTTTCAGTGGGCAAAAAATACAACCAAAACAAGGGCGGCGCCCCCGCTTCGGATTGTTTTGTTGAAAATCCGGCGGAAAACATAGTGCAGTCCGCAATCTACAAAAAAAACGGCAGGATGTACATCCGCTGTTTCGAGACAAACGGAAAGGAAACAAAAATGAGGCTGAAGCTGCCGAAATCCGCGAAAGCGGCCTTGCCGGTGGATCTTTTGGGCCGGCCGCTTGCGTGCGGGGATTTTTTCTTCGATGCGGCCAAACATACCGCGGAGCTGACGGTGGGCTCGTTTAAAATAGTGACGATAGAGGTGATCGTGTAAATTGGACGGCAGACTGATCATACAGCTCGAGGACATCGAGGTCGTGTACGGCGCTGCGAAAGTGCTCAGGGGGATAAACCTGAATATCCACGACAAGGAATTTCTCACCCTGCTCGGGCCGTCGGGCTGCGGAAAGACCACCACGCTGCGCATCATCGGGGGTTTCACCCAGCCAAAAACCGGCAACGTGTATTTTGACGGCGAAAAGATAAACGGGGTGCCGCCCCATTTGCGCCAGGTGAACACGATATTCCAGAGATACGCCCTCTTCCCGCATCTCAACGTTTATGAAAATGTGGCTTTCGGGCTGCGGCTGAAAAAAGCCAAGGAGAGCGAAGTCAGGGCGAAAGTCGCGGAAATGCTGGAACTTGTGAACCTCAGCGGATTTCAGGCGCGCGACGTCAATTCGCTCTCCGGCGGCCAGCAGCAAAGGGTGGCCATCGCCCGCGCGCTCATAAACCACCCGAGGGTGCTGCTGCTCGACGAGCCGCTCGGCGCACTCGACCTGCAGCTTCGAAAAGAGATGCAGACGGAACTCAAAAAGATACAGCAGCGCCTTGACATAACCTTCATATACGTCACCCACGACCAGGAGGAAGCGCTCACCATGTCGGACACCATCGTGGTGATGAACAACGGCGAGATACAGCAGATAGGGACTCCCGAGGACGTTTACAACGAGCCCTCCAACGCCTTCGTGGCAAAATTCATCGGCGCGAGCAATATAATAGACGGCGTGATGCACAAGGATTTTTTTCTGGAGTTCGGCGGCAATTATTTCGCCTGCGTGGACAAAGGCTTCAAAAAGATGGAGCGGGTGGACGTGGTGATCCGCCCCGAGGACATAATCCTCGAGCCCCCATCCGACAAAAACATCATAGGGACGGTCGAGACGGTCACATTCAAGGGCGTGCATTACGAGATGACAGTCGATTCGTTCGGCTACAAGTGGATTGTGCATTCCACAGCCGCGCTCGAGGAGGGCGCGGTCACGGGCATGAACGTTTCCCCGCAGGACATACACACGATGAAAAAGACGGACGAAGACAACGAACCCTACGAAATCGAGGATATCACCCGCATGATGGAAGACGGGGAGGAAGCGGAGGAAGTGGACATAAATGATATTTAAATCAAAGCTCCCCGCCGCCCCATACATCGTATGGGCCGCCGCGTTCACGCTGATCCCGCTTTTCATGGTCGGGTATTTCGCCTTCACCGACAGCGGCGGTGATTTCACCCTTTTGAACATATCCGACGTGGCGAAATTCGGGCCGGTGTTTCTGCGCAGCGTGATTCTCGGCCTCGCCGCGACTGCGATATGCCTTGTGCTGGCTTACCCGTTCGCTTTCATGATGTCGCGGATGGGAGCGGGGGCGCAAAAGGCGATGATGATGCTTCTGATGCTGCCCATGTGGATGAATTTCATTTTGCGCACCTACGCGCTGATGACTCTGCTCGAAAAAATCGACGCGGCGCTGAACGCTTTCGCGGGATTGGCCGGATTGGGGCAAATCCAGGTGATAAACACGGGCGGGGCGGTGGTCTGCGGAATGGTGTACAACTATCTGCCATTCATGATACTTCCGCTGTACACCGTGATGATAAAGATAGACAAATCGGTGATCGAGGCGGCGCAGGACTTGGGGGCGGGCTCGTGGGGCGTGGTTTCGAAAGTGGTGCTGCCGCTCTCGAAGCCGGGGATCTTAAGCGGCATAACGATGGTGTTCGTGCCCTCGGTGAGCACATTCGTGATCTCGAGGATGCTCGGGGGCGGGGCGAATTTTTTGGTGGGTGACCTGATCGAACAGCTTGTGCTGGGCACCACCTACAATTTGCAGCTCGGTTCCGCCATTTCTTTCATATTGATGATATTCATACTTTTGAGCATGGCGTTTCTGAACCAGTTCGACGCCGACGAAACGGAGGGAATGATCGTATGAGGGGAAAATCCAAAAATGTGCTTTCGCTCGGCTATATCGCTTTCGTCTTCCTGTTTCTGTACATCCCGATTTTCATACTTATCGTATTTTCGTTCAATTCGTCGAAGAGCAAGTCGGTTTGGAGCGGGTTCACTTTCGACTGGTATTCCAAGCTGTTTGGAAACGAGCTGATCATAAATTCGCTGGCCAACACCCTGGCGCTTGCGCTCATATCTTCGGCGGCGGCCACGCTGATTGGCACCGCGGCGGCAATCGGGATACAGTCGATGAAAAAAGCCCCAAAATCCGTGGTTATGAACATAACCTACCTGCCGGTCCTGAACCCGGAGATAATAACCGGGGTTTCGTTCATGCTGCTCTTCGCCTTCATAAAGTTCGAAGCGGGCTTTGCCACCCTGTTAGCTGCGCACATTTCGTTTTGCATACCCTATGTGATACTAAACCTCATGCCCAAGCTGCGGCAAATCGACCGATACCAGTACGAGGCCGCGCTCGATTTGGGCTGCAACCCCTATCAGGCCTTTTTTTTAGTGATACTGCCGGAGATCATGCCGGGGATAATAAGCGGGTTCTTGATGGCGTTCACATATTCGATCGACGACGTGGTGATCAGCCTGTTTGTCTCGGGGCCCGAGATGCAGACGCTGCCCGTGACCATATATTCGATGACCAGAAAGCAGATAAGCCCGGAGATCAACGCGCTGTCGGCCATAATGTTCGTGGTGGTGCTCGCGCTGCTTCTGGCGATGAACATGAAAGACATACGGGAAAACAAAAAAAGAGAAGCAAAATATACGAACGGAGGGAAATAAAATGGCGAAAAACAAAATCACCGCAAAAATTTTGGCGGCGGCGCTGCTGCTCGCCCTTGTTCCGGCGCTTTTTTCGTGTTCGGACGGCAAGCCGGTGGTGAACGTCTACAACTGGGGGGAGTACATATCGGACGCCTCGGGGGACATCGACGTGCTGAAAGAATTTGAGGCGCAGACCGGGATAAAGGTGAACTACACCACATACGCCACAAACGAGGAACTGTATTCCAAATTAAAGGGCGGGGCGGCCAGCTACGACGTCGTCATCCCATCGGACTACATGATAAGCCGGATGATCAAGGAGGATATGCTCGAGGCGATAGACTTTGAAAACGTGCCGAATTACGAAAACATAATGGACGAGTACAAAAACCCGGGCTTTGACCCAAACAACGAATATTCCGTGCCATACACCTGGGGCACCGTGGTGCTCATATACAACACGGAATATGTAAAAAAGCCGGTGGAAAGCTGGGATATTTTGTGGGATGCGGAGTACAGCGGCAAGATCATCATGTTCCACAACTCGCGGGACGCATTCGGCATCGCGCTCAAAAAGCTCGGCTATTCGCTCAACACGACCGACGAGGGAGAACTCGAGAAGGCCGCCGACGAGCTCAAAAGGCAAAAAGACGTGCTGCAGGGCTATTACATGGATGAGATATTCAACAAGATGGGAAACGGCGAGGCGTACATCGCCCCCTATTACGCCGGCGATGCGCTGACGATGATCGACGACAACCCGGATCTTGCGGCGGTCTACCCCGTCGAAGGCACCAACCTGTTCGTGGATTCGATGTGCATACCAAAAGGCACCAAAAACAAGGAAGCGGCGGAAAAATTCATAAATTTCATGTGCGAGGCCGAGATAGCGGCGGCAAACAGCGAATTCATCGGGTATTCCACCCCGAACGCGGCGGCATACGAACTGCTCGACGAAGAGCTGAAAAGTAGCGAAATAACATATCCCGATTACGAAATCCTCGCCAAAACGGAGATGTTCGTGAATCTGCCCGACGAGATAAACAAAAAAATCGACGATCTGTGGACCGAGATCAGGGGATCTTCGAGCGACAACATATTCCTGTTCCCGGCGATCGTCGCCGCTTTGGTGATTTTGTGCGTGGCGATCATAATAGTGGGCCAAAGCAAAAAAAAGAAAAACAAAATATATTAGAGATGCATATTGATCAAATAGGAGGGCATTATGGAAAAATTGGCGATTTTGGGCGGCAAAAAAACGGTTTCGGCATATGATCCGGATTTGTTCGCGTGGCCGATCGTGACAAAAGAAGACGAGGAGGCGGTAGCCGACGTGATACGGCGCGGCGCGATGTCGGGGACTGAAATAACGATGGCGTTTGAAGAAGAGTTTGCCAAGTGGCAGGGTGCAAAATACGCCTTGGGCTACAATTCCGGCACGAGCGCGATCCACGGGGCGCTGTTCGGCTGCAAGATAGGGCGGGGGGACGAAGTGATCTGCATAAGCCCAGTGTACTGGGCCTCGGTTCTGCCGGTTCTCTCCTTCGGGGCCACCCCGGTGTTCGCGGAAATACTCCCAGAAACGCTTTGCATCGACCCTGCGGATTTTGAAAGGAAGATAACAAAAAAGACAAAAGCGGCGATCATAGTGCACAATTTCGCGCACCCCGCCGAAATGGACGAGATCATGGCGGCGGCGAAAAAACACGGCGTGAAAATCATAGAGGATGTCTCCCATGCCCAGGGCGGGCTGTACAAAAACAAAAAACTCGGCACATTCGGGGACGTGGCGGCCATGAGCCTGATGTCGGGAAAGTCGCTCGCCTGCGGCGAAGCGGGGATGCTCGCCACCGACGATGCGGAAATTTACGAACGCGCCGTGGCGTATGGGCACTATGAGCGCTATGACGCAAAAAAGCTGCAAACCGAATATCTCAAGGATTTCGCCGGCTTGCCGCTTGGCGGGCACAAACAGCGCATGCACCAGGCGAGCTCGGCGATGGGGCGGGTGCAGCTGCGCAGCTACGACGGGCGGGCGGCGGAGATCAGGCGCGCGATGAACTATTTCTGGGACTGCCTGGAGGGCATTCCGGGAATGCGCGCACACCGCGCGGACGAATCGATCGGCTCGACGATGGGCGGCTGGTATGCGGCCCACGGGCTGTATGTGCCGGAAGAACTCGGCGGATTGTCGATCGAACGGTTCTGCGAGGCCGTTTCCGCCGAAGGGGTGGCCTGCTCGCCCGGGATCAACGCCCCGTTGCACCTGCACCCGCTTTTGTTCAAATGCGACGTATACGGCGACGGAAAGCCCACGCGAGTGGCGTTCTCCGAGCGGGAGCCAAGGGAAAAAGAAGGCAGCCTGCCGATCAGCGAAGCCATAAACCGCCGCGTGTATTACGTGCCCTGGTTCAAAAAATACAAACCGGACCAAATCGAAATGTTCGCCGAAGCGTTCTCAAAAGTGTGCAAAAATTTCGGCGAGTTGATAGAAGGCGATGAGAGACGCTCCGAATCCGGCGGCAGATATTTTTCTTTTTGAAACTGCTGACCGATGAGCAGACGAAACAGTTAGACGCAATAGACGGCTTATATGGACTGCTGAAAAACGATGAAGATATTATCGCGGATATACTGGAAAACAGGGTAGATTTTAAAAACCGTGAAAAACTCATCGCGATTCGGGCGAAATAACGCGAAATAGTGCGAAAACACATGAATATAGCCCCAATACCGGGAGCAAATGGAAGCAAACGCCGAAAATCACCGAATTTCGGGTTTGACTTTGCCCGGCTTTGGGGCTATAATATACGCATATGAAAGTCAACAATAGTCAAAGTCAAATTTCGAGCAAAAAGGAGGGCATGGAAAAGTGCTGCTGTCGGACATGATTGAAAGCATCATAAACGATATGCTGAAAGAAAACGAAGGTTCCGCCGAATTCAAACGCGGCGACATAGCGGTGAAATTCGGTTGCGTCCCAAGCCAGATCAACTATGTTATAACCTCGCGCTTCACCCCCGAAAAGGGGTATATAGTCGAGAGCAGGCGGGGCGGGGGCGGATTCATCAAAATCAGGCAGATACAATTCGACAAAACTTCCTATGTCATGCACTTCGTGAACGCCGTGGGCGACTATATCGACTACGAAACCACAAAGGTTTTTTTGTCCAACCTGCACAGCCACGGCATAATAACCGAGCGCGAAATGCGAATGATTTCAAACATAACCTCGGACAACATATTAAAACAGGCCGCCCCTCCGGGGGCCAGGGCGGTTTTGCGCTCCGCGATTTTGAAGAACGCGGTTTTGGCGCTCATTGAATAGGAAAGGGATAACGCCATGATATGCGAGAAATGCAACAAGAACATAGCAAACGTCTATTTGAAAAACAGCATAAACGGCCAAGTGAGCGAAAATTATCTCTGTTCCGCCTGCGCGGGCGCGCTCTACGGGCAGAATTTGATGAGCCTTGCCGGCCAGGACTTGAAATCGGACATCTTCGACGCGTTCAATTTCGGAAAGTTCGCCGGGGCGGCGGGAACGCAAAAAAACGAAAAATGCCCGATGTGCGGGCTGTCGTTTTCAGAAATCGTGCAATCGGGGAAAGCGGGCTGCGGAAAATGCTATGCCGCCTTCAGGGGCGAATTCGAGGCGAACATAATGCGCATCCACGGCAAGGCGAGGCACACCGGGAAAATCCCGAAAAACATGAGCTCCCGGCTTTTGGCCAAAAGAAAAATCGAGGAGCTCGGGGAAAAGCTCAAAAAAGTGGTGGCCGACCAGAATTTCGAGGAAGCGGCGGCCATAAGGGACGAGATAAACAAAATCAAAAGCGAGGGCGGGCAGGGGGTGCAAACGTGAATTCCGAACTGGAAAAAATATTGAATTTCGAAAATCCGGAACCGGGCCCTGAATGCGACGTCGCGGTGAGTTCGCGGGTGAGGCTTGCGCGCAACCTCGGCGATTTCCCCTTTCCGGGAAGGCTGAACCGGGCGGGCAGGAAAAAAGTGATCGACGCGGTAAACGCCGCGGCAAATGCGGCGGGCAAATACAGCTTCATCGATTTTTCGCCGCTTTCGGCCGACGAAGCGGGCGCGCTCATGGAGAGGCGCGCGGTGAGCCTCGATTTCGTGAAAAGCCCCGAAGAAAAAGAGCTCGTCGCCGACGCCGAAAACGGGCTTTACGTGATGGTGAACGAAGAAGACCATCTGCGCATCCAGAGCATAAAGCCGGGTTTCGCGATATATGAGGCATACGGCGAAGCGGGCAGGTTCGACGATTTGGCCAACGAAGGGCTGGATTATGCCTACGACGAAGACTTTGGGTATTTGACCCAGTGCCCCACGAACCTCGGCACGGGGATGCGGGTTTCCGTCATGCTGCACCTGCCCGCGCTCACAATGAGCCGCAAAATACAGAAAATCATGGCCGACTTGCCGAAAGTCGGAGCGACGATGCGCGGCTTTTACGGCGAGGGGACGGAAGTCGGCGGGGATTTGTACCAAATATCCAACAACATAACCTTGGGGATTTCCGAGGAACAGACGCTCGACAAAATCAAGCCGGTGGCAGACAGGATAATCGAGCTCGAGCGGGCCGGCAGAAGCGAGCTGCTCAAACGCTCGGGCGACATGATGGCGGACAAGATAAAGAGGGCCTACGGGACGATGAAAAACGCCCACATGGTGTCGAGCTCCGAGTTTCTGTCGCTGTATTCCATGGTGCGGCTCGGGATAAGCTGCGATATAATAAAAAACGCCGGCTACGGAACCATGGACGCGCTTCTGGCGAAGGCCATGCCCTCAAGCCTCAGCCTGCATTTTGCCGGCTCCGAGGCGAACAGGGATATTTTGAGGGCCGGATACATACAATCAAAAATATAGCGAGGTGAATGTAAATTGAATAATTTTACGCCGTCGGCGAACAGCGCGGTGAACAACGCGGCAAACATAGCGCGCAATTTCAAGCATGCCTACGTGGGCAGCGAGCACTTGCTGCTCGGCCTGCTCATGGAAAAAAACTGCGCGGCCGCGAAAATACTGGAAAACAGGGGGATCATGTTCGAAAATGTGAGATCAAGGCTGCTTTCCGTTTCGGGAATGGGGGACAAGGCTGCTTCCGCCCCGCCCGAAATGACCGCGAGGACCAAGAGCATAGTGTCCTCGGCTCCCGAAGAAGCCCGCTCGCTCTCGCACAACTACGTGGGAACGGAGCATATCCTGATGGCCATGCTAAAAGAGGGCGACTGCGTCGCGGTGAAGATTTTGGGCGCAGAAGGCGCGAACAAAGAAGCGCTGTATAACGACATACTGGAATATTTTTCGACCCGCGGGCCGGACGCTTCCCCGAAATTTTCGGGAGGGCCGTTCATGCAGCCGGGCACGCCGTTCGCGCCTTTCGGTTTTGCCAATCTGTCGAATCCCGGAAACAAAAAAAACGCCGCGAACACCCCGGTCCTGGATCAGTACGGAAAAGATCTGACAGCGGCGGCGCGGCAGGGCAAGCTCGACCCCATAATCGGCAGGGAAGCCGAAATGCAGAGAGTGGTGCAGATACTCTCGCGGCGCACAAAGAACAACCCTTGCCTGATAGGGGAGCCGGGCGTGGGCAAGACCGCCGTGGCCGAAGGGCTCGCCCAGAGGATAACCGAGAAAAACGTGCCCGACACGCTGGCCGGAAAAAGAGTTGTGACGCTCGATTTGTCCGGGATGATCGCAGGCTCCAAATACAGGGGGGAATTCGAGGAACGCATCAAAAACGTGTTGGACGAAATAAAGAGAAGCGCGGATGTGATACTTTTCATCGACGAAATCCACACGCTTGTCGGCGCGGGGGCGGCGGAGGGCGCAGTCGATGCGGCAAATATCCTGAAACCCGCCCTTTCGAGGGGGGAGATACAGGTCATCGGCGCGACCACCACCGACGAATACCGCAAGCACATAGAAAAAGACGCCGCCCTCGAAAGGAGGTTTGCCAGCGTGATGGTGGGCGAACCCTCGGAGGAGGAGACAATCGCGATATTGAAAGGGCTCCGGGACCGCTACGAGGCCCACCACAAAGTGAAAATCACCGACGAGGCCATCGAAGCGGCGGCGAGGCTGTCGAAGCGCTACATAAACGACAGGTACCTGCCCGACAAGGCGATCGACCTGATCGACGAAGCGGCCTCAAAAACGAAGATAGCCGCGCTCGTAATGCCCGAAGGCCTCAAGGAACTGGAAGACCGAATAAAACAGCTGACCGGGGAAAAAGAGGAAGCCATACGCTCGCAGGAGTTCGAAAAAGCGGCAAGTTTGAGGGACGAGGCCAAAAAGCTCGGCGATGCCCTCGCCGGAGGGCAAAAAGAATGGAACGACAGGAAAAATATATCAAAGCTTTCGATAGGCGCGGACGAAATCGCCGACATAGTGACCGCCTGGACCAACATCCCGGTAAAACAGATGCAAAAGGAAGAAGCCGAAAAACTGGTGAACTTCGAAAAAGAGATGCATAAGCGGATAGTCGGGCAAAACGAAGCGGTGAACGCCATAGCGAGGGCGATCAGAAGGGGAAGGGCCGGCCTGAAAGACCCGAAGCGCCCCGCATCCTTCATATTCCTCGGACCCACCGGGGTGGGCAAAACCGAAGTTTGCAAGGCGCTTTCGGAAATCCTTTTCGGGGACGAGAATTTCATGATAAGGGTGGATATGTCGGAATTCATGGAAAAGCACAGCGTTTCCAAGCTGATCGGCTCTCCCCCGGGCTATGTGGGCTACGACGACGGGGGGCATCTATCCGAAAGAGTCAGGAAAAGGCCGTACACGGTGGTATTGTTCGACGAGATAGAAAAAGCGCACCCCGACGTGTTCAACGTGCTGCTGCAGATATTGGAGGACGGAATGCTCACCGACTCCCACGGCAAAAAGGCGGATTTCAAGAACACGGTGGTGGTGATGACCTCAAATGCGGGGGCGGAAAACTTCACGGTCAGCAAGACTCTCGGCTTTTCGGCGAAGGAAAGCGACAAAAGGGCGGAGGAGAACATAAAAGCGAAAGCTTCGGAAGCGCTCAAAGCCACGTTCAGGCCGGAGTTTTTGAACCGCATAGACGAGATCATAATCTTTTCCAGGCTCTCCGACGCGGAGATAGGGGAAATCGCGCTAAAAATGCTGGAGGAGATAAAAAAGCGCGTGGAAGCCATGGGGATAAAAATCGCATTCGACGAAAAATGCGTGGAGCTGCTCTGCAAGGAGGGCTATGACCCGGTATACGGCGCAAGGCCGCTGCGCCGCGCCATGCAGCGAAAAATCGAGGACACCATTTCGATCGAGCTGCTGGAAGGGAAAATAAAGAAAGGCGACGAAATCACCGCCACGGTCGAAAACGGGGAAATTAAGTACGTGTAACGAATGTGAACGACAGAATACCGCGACAAAATTGTAAAATTTTTTTGAATGAATTTGTGCAATATGACCAAAAAACGATTTTTGCGAATATGCCAAACCTTATGACGCGACAATTTCGCGTCATTTTTTTTGGAATATTGCAGGGCGGGCGTTCCCCCGAAAATCAATTTCGCGATTGCGAATTGTTGCGAAATTGCGGCAAAATTTAGTGAAAACAAGGTGAAAGCGAAAGCAGGGGAAAACGATGAAAATTGTAAAAATCAGCGAATGAAATCCCAAGTTTGCCGCCGCGCGCCGCAAGCCCAAAGGGGAAAATATATAAAAATTCGGCGCGGACAAAATTTTTTTGTCACACTTGACAAAATCACGGGCTTGTGGTACTATACTATTTATCGCACTTGCACAAATGCCTAAGGATGCAAAAAAGATGTAGAATATTGAAATTTTTAATTTTAACATAAGGAGGCAATTATTTATGAAAGACGAAAATGTCAGGCGGCATAAGGCGGCTTCGGCCCGCATGAGAAACATCTGTGTTTTTCTCGCTTTGCTGATGATATTTATGGCGCTTGTCCCCGCGCTGGCGGTATCCGCCGCCGAAACCGACGAAGAAGCGGAAAGGCTGTCGAGGATAGCGGCGGTCAGGGAAGTGCTCGAGGCGGTGGCATATACGGAATACCTCAAAGCCAAAACCGAACTGTACGTGGAAGAGCACGGGACAATGCCCTATGGCTCGGAAAAGCCGGTTGTCATCAGCCCGGGCAATTTGATCACCGACCCCCAGCTCACCACCGCGACAGGAGTCGCCACCTCGGAGCAGATGGGCAAAAACGCCATACTGCTGCCCGACTCGGATGCGGTGTCTTTTTCTTTTACGGTGGAAAAAGAAGGGCTGTACAACCTGGAATTCACTTATCTGCAAGTGGTGGGCAAGACTTCGGCCATCGAGAGGATGATAAAAATCGACGGCAAGGTGCCTTTCAGGGAAGCCCGCTACATAACGCTCACCAAGACGTATACGGACGACTACGAAACCGACCCGGAAACGGGGGAGTGGGTTTTCCGGAAGGACATCAAAGGCAACGAGATAAGGCCGACGAAATCCGAAGCCCCCGAATGGAGGAGCGTCCTGGCGGAAGACTCTTCGGGATTTGTCAAGGATCCGCTGTATTTCTACCTCACCGCAGGGGAGCACACTTTGACATTGGAGACAGTCAGGGAATCGGTCTACATCAACGAAATGAAGTTCGTGATGGTGCCGAAACCGCCGACATACGACGAATACAGGGCGAGTTTCCCCGACAAAAAAGGCACGGCCGACATAGCGCTGATACAGGCGCAAATGCCCGCAGTGACTTCCGAAATCACGATATACGCGCTAAACGACAGGACTTCGGCGATAACGCAGCCCCAGGACGCCTCGAGGATAAGGCTGAATTCCATCGGCCACACCAAATGGCAGGTTCCCGGCCAATGGGTCAGGTATGAGATCGAAGTGCCGGCGGGCGGCGAAGGCTTCTATTACATCGCGCCCAGGTACAAGCAGGCCATTTATTCGGGCGTCTACTCGTCGAGGAAGGTCAGGATCGACGGCGAGCTTCCCTTCGCGGAAGCGGACAGCCTCCGGTTCAACTTCTCCGACGAATGGCAGGTCGAGCCATTGAGCGACGGCGTGATGCTCGGCGAAGGAAAGGATGCCAAAAAAAGATACTTCGAGTTCTATTTCACCGAAGGCAAGCATACAATCGAATTCGAGGTTTCGTTGGGCGAAATGGCCGCGCTTTTAGGCCAAGTCGAAGTCAGCGTCATGAACCTGAACGAAATTTACCGCAAAATCAGGATGATAACCGGCGCGACCCCCGACGGCAACAGGGACTACGGTTTCATGAGGACGATCCCCACCACCATCGAGGGAATGTGGCTCGAAGCGGAAAGGCTGCGCGACATTTCCGCGCAGTTCGAGGAGATAATAGGCGCCAAGGGCGAGCACACGGTCATGCTGGAAAAGATGGCGCTGCAGCTCGACAGGATGGCCACCAACACCGACAGGATCGCTCCCGGGATGGACACCTTCAAATCGAACATCGGCGGAATGTCCACTTGGCTGCTCGACAGGAGGAACCAGCCGCTCGAGTTCGACTACATAAAAGTACAAAAAATCGACGAAAAGCTCCCCAAGGCCGAATCGAATTTCTTCGAGGCGGTGGCCTTTGAATTTTCGTCTTTCGTCATGTCGTTTTTCTCCGACTACAACACGCAGGGCGCCATGGAGGAGATAACGGACAAATCGAAAGTGGTCGAGGTCTGGATGGGCTCCTCCGGGGCGGCTGTGGGCGGCCTTGCGCTCGCGGGGCGCGACCAGGCTCAGGTGGCAAGGCAAATGGTCGTCAACTTCGTGGCGCAGACGGGCATACAGGTAAACCTCAAGCTCGTGGCGGGCGGCTCGCTGCTCCCTTCGGTGCTGGCCGGGGTGGGCCCCGACGTGGCGCTCTCCAACGGGGGCGGCGATGCGGTGAACCTGGCGATCCGGAGCGCGGTGCTGCCTCTCAACTATGAAAAGGACAAAGACGGCAACTTGACCCCCACCAGTTTTTCGGGGGGAGATCCGTCCAGGGGCATAAAGAGCTTTGAAGAGGTGAGGTCTTTCTTCACCCCGTCGGCCATGGTGCCCATAACGCTCCAGGACAGCAGCCAGGAGGACAAGCTGAAGCTCCAGGTGTACGGGCTGCCCGAAACGCAGACTTTCCCGATGATGTTCTACAGAAAGGACATATTCGTCGAACTCAACCTCGAAGTGCCCACCACCTGGGACGATCTCTACAAGATAGTCCCCGTGCTGCAAAAGAAGAATTACGACGTGGGCATCCTGCCCGGGCTCGGGACTATGATGTATTTCATGTTCCAGCAGAACGTGCCCCTGTACAAGGGCGACGGGATAGAGATAAACCTGGACGACAACGTCGCGCTCGACTCGCTTCGCTCGATGACCCGGCTCTACACCGAATACCGTTTCCCCATAGAATTCAACTTCATGAACCGTTTCAGGCTGGGCGACATGCCCATTTCGATACAGGGCTATGACGCATACAACCAGCTGATGGTTTTCGCCCCGGAAATACGCGGGCTCTGGGAATTCGTGCCGGTGCCCGGGACGCTGAGGGCAAAAACCGCCCAGGACGAAGCGTATGAAGCCAGGACGGGCAACCTGTACTACACGGCGGGCGTGAACGAATCGGGCGAAAAGCTCATAATCGACCCGACTTCGCCGGCGGGCGTGACCTGCACGCTGATGATGAGATCCTCCGCGGCCAAAAACAACACCGACAACGCCTGGGCGTTCATGCAATGGTGGGTGAGCGCGGAGACGCAGGGAAGGTTCGGCTCGGAGCTGGTGGCGATGATGGGCGTGGCGGCAAAATACCCCACGGCGAACCTCGAAGCGCTCAGCAACATGCCTTGGCCTTCAGCCGATTACAAAAACCTCCAGGAGCAGTTCAAGTATCTCGAAGCCACCCCCGAAGTCCCCGGCAGCTACATCGTGACAAGGTACGTCGATTTCGCCTGGAAAGGCAACTACAACAACGGCGCGTCGGCCACCGACTTGATGCAGGACTACTTGGTGGAGATAAACAAAGAACTCACCAGGAAGAGATCCGAGTTCGACATGCCCGTCATCCCCAGGGACAAACAGGGCCGCAGGCTCGATAGGGACGCCCTGACCGGACAAGGGGATTGATTTGGGGATTGATTTTTAGAAACTAAAAAACAAAAATAAATCTTAACTTTAAGGAGGAAAGTTTTCATGTCGGACACACCGATAACCAACGACGGGCCGAACCCGCAGAAAAAGCGGGCCGTCAACAGGGGCGACATGACCAAATGGCAATGGACGCTGAGGGAAATGAGGGTGAACAAAATCGGATATTTTATGATAGCCCCGTTTTTTCTCCTGTTTTCCATTTTCACGGTGCTGCCAATAATATTATCGCTCTTTTTCAGCCTGACCGTCTTCAACATGCTCGAGTTCCCGAAATTCATTTTCCTTGACAATTACATCAGGCTGCTTCTCGACGACGACATCTTCCTGACCGCAATCAGGAACACTTTCGTGTTCGCCGCGGTCACAGGGCCGATCAGCTACCTGCTTTCGTTCATGATGGCTTGGTTCATCAACGAGCTCTCGCCGAAAATGAGGGCTTTCGTGACGCTGATCTTCTACGCCCCGTCCATATCGGGCCAGGTGTACATGATCTGGCAGGTGATTTTTTCGGGCGACCAGTACGGCTACGCCAACAGCATGCTCCTGCGCTTCAATTTCATACAGACTCCCATACTCTGGTTCCAGAATGAAAGCTACGTCATGGGGCTTTGCATAGTGGTGGCGCTCTGGCTCTCGCTGGGCACCTCGTTTCTGGCCTTCATCGCCGGGCTTCAGGTGGTGGACCGCTCGTACTACGAGGCGGGCGCCGTGGACGGCATCAGGAACAGGTGGCAGGAGCTTTGGTACGTCACGCTGCCCCTGATGAAAAACCAGCTCATGTTCGGCGCGGTCATGACCATAACGGGCTCGTTCGGATTCGGCGCGGTGGTCACGAACTTGGCCGGTTTCCCCTCGATCAACTACGCGGCGCACACGATAATGCACCACTTGGACGACTACGGCGGCGCAAGGTTCGAGATGGGCTACGCTTCGGCGATCGCAACGCTGCTGTTCTGCCTGATGGTCGGGGCAAACCTATTAGTCAACAGATTATTATCGAAAGTAGGTACGTAAAATATGGCCAAATTGAGAATAAAAAAACACAACCACGCCCTGAACCGCTCGCTTGGCGGCGACATAGCGATAAACACGATTTTGATAATATTCGGGGCTTTCATGTTCATACCGATGTTCTACGCCATAATCCAGTCCCTAAAGCCCCTCGACGAGCTCTGGGTGTTCCCCCCGAGGTTCTTCGTCGTGAACCCCACGCTCAAAAACTACGGGGATCTGTTTAGGCTGATGAGCACTTCGTGGGTGCCGTTTTCCCGCTACATATTCAACACGATACTCATATCCGTCACCGCGACTTTCGGAAACCTCGTCATCGCCTCGCTGACCGCCTACGCGCTCAAAAAAATAAGGCTTCCGGGCGCGAACGTGCTCTTTCGGATAATCACGCTCTCGCTGATGTTCAATGCCACGGTCACCGGCATAACGAACTTTTTGACGATGAGCATCCTCGGCTGGGTGGACACCTACCTCGCCATAATCATCCCGTGGTTTTGCGCCACGCTGGGCCTGTACCTGATGGGGCAGTTCATGGAGACGGCGATCCAGGACTCGGTCATCGAGTCCGCGCGGCTCGACGGCGCGGGGGAATTGAAAACCTATTGGTACATAGCGATGCCGATGGTCAAGCCCGCCTGGCTCACGCTGATCATCTTCACTTTCCAGGGCGTTTGGAACACGGGGGCATCCATATACATCCAGAGCGAGCAGCTCAAGACTTTCACTTACGCCATCGGCCAGATACTCGCGGGCGGAATCGTGAGGGCCGGGGCCGGAGCCGCTTCGACGGTGGTCATGATGGTGGTCCCGATAACCGTTTTCGTCGTGACGCAGTCGAACATAATAGAGACAATGGCCTCGTCGGGCATGAAAGATTAATTTTGAAGAAGGAGGGAATTTGAATGCAAAGCACAAAAAACGAAAAAAAGCGCAAGGCGAAAAGAAACATAGTTCGGTTTACGGCCCTCTTGCTTCTGCTGCTCACGGCGCTGGCGATCCCGGCGGCGGCATCCCCCGCCTATACCACATACATCTACACATACAACGACCCCAACACCGGTTTCGGGGCATTTTATGTGGAGGCGCCGCACGCGTATGTGCCGGAGCTTGTGGTGGATTCCGAATACATAAACAAAATCACCCAGGAAAAATTCCAGATAGGGGATTTTTTGGGATTGGACGAAGACGGGAAAATGCTCGCCCTCGACGGCCCGCAGGATCTGTTCATCGATGTGGACGGCTTCGTGTACATCGCCGACCAGAAAAACGACCGGATCGTGGTGCTGTACCCGGACTACAGCGGCAAGGTGATTTTGACCTCGTTTGTGAATATGTGGGGCGTCCCGGACGCGCTGGCGCAGCCCAAGGGCGTTTTCGCCAATTCCGACGAGATATTCGTGGCCGACACGGAGAAAAACAGGGTGGTCGTTTTCAGCAAGGGCAAGACCGCCAAGCCGGATGGGACCATGTACGAGTTCGGCGAGCATCTCAGGATAATCGGGCAGCCTTCGAGCGAAGTTTTCCCCGAAGGCGCGGTGTACAAACCGGTGGCATTGGTGGTGGACAGCGCGGGCAGGCTGTACGTGGTCTCCTCGACGACCAACCAGGGCATCGTGTCCATGAGCCCCGACGGGGAATTCATCGGGTTCGTGGGGGCGCAGGCGGCGGTCGTGGATCCGTTCATGATATTTTGGAGAAACTTCCAGACCAGGGCGCAGAGGGCGCAGTCGCTTAGAAACGTCTCCACCGAGTACAACAACATAGCCATCGACGACGACGGGTTCGTCTACGCGACCATTTCGTCGATAGACCAAGGGGCGCAGATCGGCGCGCTGTTTTCCGCGGGATCCCAGTACCACCCGGTGAAAAGGCTCAACCCGCAGGGCGTGGACGTGATGAGGCGCGCGGGATTTTCGAGCCCCGACGGCGAAATCTACACTTTCGGCGAAAGGGGCGCCTCGCGGATCATCGACGTGGCGATAGGCCCTGAGGGCACCTGGAGCATAATCGACGAGGGACGCTCGAAGGTATACACCTACGACGAGGACGGCAGGCTGCTTTTCGTGTTCGGCGACGAGGGCCAATATTTCGGAAACATCCAGAGCATCCAGTCCGTGGTGTACCAGGATACGAAGATGCTGCTCTTGGACAAAACCTCCTCGGCCTTCACGGTTTACAAGCGCACCGAATACGGCGACGTGGTCGTCGACGCGCTCGCCAAATCGAGGAGCAGGCAGTACGACCTCGCAGCCGATTCCTGGAGGGAGATAAAAAAGAGGAACAACAACTCCGACTTGGCATATATGGGAATAGGCAAGAGCTACTACAGGGACGGCGAATACGAGGACGCCATGAGGCAGTTTCGGTTCGCGATGGACACGGTGGACTATTCGCAGTCCTTCAAGATGTACAGGAAGATATGGATAGAAAACAACGTCATATGGGTGCCCATCGTCCTGATCGTGGTGCTTGTGGGCATATCGCTGTTCATGAAGCACGCGGGAAAAGTCAACAAGCGCGACCAGATCAGGGGCGGCAGGAAACTGAAGCTCGGCAGCCACATGATGTACGGGTTCCACATCATATTCCACCCTTTCGACGGATTCTGGGACATGAAGCAGGAAAAGAGGGGTTCCGCGCTCGCGGCCACGATTTACCTGCTGCTGGCCTGCGGGGTATATATCTACAAGGCGATCGGCGAGGGGTTCATCGTCAACCCGCTTGGGCTGTACAGCAACTTCTTGATGGAATCGCTCTCGATAATCGTGCCTGTGGGGCTGGGCGTCGTCTCCAACTGGTGCCTGACCACCCTGTTTGACGGCGAGGGCAGCATGAAGGACATATACATGGTGGTGTGCTATTCGCTCATACCGATAATACCGATAGTGTTCTTCTCCACGCTCATCACCCATATAATCACAATCGAGGAAATGATGATACTCAACATGGCCGGCACCATAATGATGGTTTGGGTCGGAATGTTGATTTTCTTCGGGGTCATGGTGGTGCACGACTATTCGCTGGGCAAAAACGTGGCCACGGTGATAGGCACGTTCGTGGGCATGGCGTTCATCATGTTCGTGACGCTTCTATTCTCGGGGCTTCTCATGAGGATAGTGAGTTTCATAACCAGCATCTATACCGAAGTCTCGTACCGATGGTGAGTTTTCAGTGGAACGAGTTATCAGTTTTCAGCGGAACGAGTTGTCAGAAGAACGACGAGGAACTGACAACTGACAACTAAAAAAAAAGGAGGATATAAAATGAAAAACAAAAGCGAAGCGCTAAAAAGGCTGCTCGCGATGCTCATCGCCTTGGTCATGGTTTTGGCGGTAGTCCCGCTTTCGGCCGCCCCTGTTTTCGCATCCGCCGCCGACGAAGAGGACGACGACGACGAGGCGAAGCTGGAAGCGGAGCGGATCAAGCTGTATCTGACCACGGAATATGAGAATCCCGCAGAAAAGCTCAAGGATTTCGGGGCGAAGACCGTGGAGCACGTGGAAGGCACGGGCAAAAACGCGGTTACGACCTATCTGCCGGACGGGAAACCGGTGTTCTCCAAGGACGGGTACGAGCTGTATTTCCAGTACGACACCGGCGAAGTGGCAGTCAAGGATCTGGCCACGGGGCAGGTGCTGTTTTCAAACCCGTACGACATCGGCGGCGAAAGCTCGTCGGAGGACGTAAAATTCAGGATTATGTCCCAAATATCGATAAAATACAAAGTTTCCGGGGACAAGACGCAGTGGTTCTATTCTTTCAAGGATGCCGCGATGAACAGGCAGATAAAGATGAAAAAGATAAAGGGCGGCATACGCGTGGAATACACCCTCGGAAAAGAGGAAAAGAGGAAGCTGGTCCCCAGGAGGATCGAAAGGAGTTCGTTTGACGACAACATACTCCAGTTCATAACCAACAAAAGGGACTTGGACAAGATGAACGCCTATTACACCCTCAAGGACGCGAATGCCCCGGATTTGACCGAAAGGGCGAAAAAAGAGCTCCAGATCACTTATCCCGAGACAAAGACTTATGCGATATACGTGTTCGACCCCAACGCCTCGGAGCGCGAGCTCAACCAGATAGAGGGCTTCATCAAGCAATACACCAAATACACTTTCGAGATGATGGACGAGGACCACAACCTGTTGGGCTTTGAGCCCAAGGACAAAGCCCCGCCGCTTGTCAAGATGGCGCTCGAGTACTACATCGACGCGGACGGGATGTATGTGAGGCTGCCCGCCAACGGAATAAGGTTCGACGAGTCCAACTACAAAATAGAGCAGATATACGTGCTGCAGTATATGGGCGCCGGCCGCAGGGAAAACACCGGATACACCTTTGTCCCCGACGGCTCGGGATCGCTGATGCGCTATGAGGACATAAAAGACACGGCATTCGTGATGACCAGCGACATCTACGGGCCCGACTATTCGTTCCGCAATGTGACCGGGGGCACCAACACCAAGAGATGGCGCATGCCGGTGTTCGGCGCGGTCGAAAACTACGAAATCGTCACCACGACCAAAGTGGAGCAGATCGAGGCCTATTACGACGAGAACGGGCAAAGGCTCGAAGAGCCCGCAACGGCGGAAAACGAGGAAGGCGCGCTCGAGGAGGTTTATTACGACGAGACCGGGAAAGAGCTGACTTCCCCGAAGAAGATTTTCGTGGATGAGGACGAAAACGAGTACGAAACGGCCCCGAAACCCATCAAGGAAAAACGCAGCGACGGATTTTTGGCCATCATAGAGGACGGCGACGTGATGGCGAAGATCACCACGGAAGCCGACGGCAACACCTCAAAGTACAACCATGTTTCCGCGATATTCAACCCGAGGCCCACCGACGAGTACAACCTGAGCTTTGAGACGAAGGGCATAAACAGCCTGATCACCGTGGCTTCGAGGAGAAAATACGCGGGCAACTACATAATAAGGTACGTGATGCTTTCAAGCGACGCCGACGGCAAGCCGAAAAAATCCAACGGGTACGAAGCAAGCTACGTGGGCATGGCGAAAGCCTACAGGGACTATCTGATGGACAAAGGCGAAATCGTCCAAATGGCGGACGACAGTCAGGGCATACCGCTGTTCATCGAATCGCTTGGCATGATAAAGACCGCCGAATATTTTTTGGGCTTCCCTTATGAAGGCGACACCGCGCTGACCTCGTTTGAGGATGTGGAATCCATGATCGACGAATTGAACGCAGAAGGGATAATGAACCTCAAATTCAAGTACGTCGGCTGGATCAACAAAGGGCTCAAGGGGCTCGCCCCGGTGAAACTCAACATAGAGAAGGCGCTCGGCGGAAAAACCGGCTTCCAGGACATGGTGGACTACGGCAAGTCCAAAAACGCGGAGATATACCCCGAAATGGACTTCACCCTTATCTGGTGGTGGCAGCTTTTGGACGGGGTAACGCCCAAAAAGGATTTCGCCCGCTTCATGGATCAGCTGTACGCCTACGAGCAGCCATACAACTTTATGCGGCAGGACTTTTCGCCCAGCAGGGGATATAACCTCATAGCGCACGAAAGGTCCATGAGCATGTACGAAAGCGCCATGACGGAATATTCGAAATACAGCGTCGGCGCCCTCTCGGTTTCTTCCCTCGCCCGCGAGCTGCACTCCAACCACTACAAAAAGAGCCTCACCAACCGCGTGGACGCGGTGGGCCACGTGAGGGAACTGTTTGAAAAGATGTATGACGACCACGGCAAGCTGCTGGCCGACGAGGCGAACGCCTATGCGTTCAAATATTTGGACTCCATAGTGAACGTCGACCTCGACGGGACCCGCATGCTCAACCAGAGCGAGGCGGTGCCTTTCTACAGCATGGTGGTCCACGGCTCCATAAATATCGCGGGCACGCCGATAAATATGTCGGGAGACTACAAATACGACGTCCTCAAGGCGATAGAAAACGGGGCCAGCCCATTCTTCGTCTTGGCCTACCAGAACTCGAGCAGGCTCAAGGAAGCGTCGATGTGGAGCCTCAACTCCTACTATGCGGTGGATTACGAAACCTGGTTCCCCAGCATGGTCGAAATCTACAAGCTCCTGAACGACGCGCTCGGCTCAGTCAAAACAAAGCTCATCACAAATCACGAAATCCTCGAAAGAAACGTGATAAGGGTCACGTACGAAGGCGGAACTTCGTTTGTTTTGAACTACAACGGCGAAAAAGAAGTCACAGTCGGGGGAAAAACGATCGAGCCGCTCGGGTTCGTCAAATTAAATTAATATTTGCGGGAGGAGAAAAGAATCAATGCAGAATACCGAAGAAATCAATCAATCGCAGATAGTGGCGCCCAAAAAGAAAAAACGCGCCTCGTCCCTGGACAGGATAAAGGCCCGTTCGGGCTGGCTGTTCATACTCCCGTTCGTGATCGGCTTTGTGGTCATATATCTGCCCATCGTGTTTCAGTCGATCCATTTCAGCTTCACCGAAGTGAAAGTGCTGACCGGAGGAGGCTATAGCGCGGAGTGGGTCGGATTTTCGAACTACCAGCAGGCGCTGTTTGAGGACGCCGACTTTTTCCGGCTTCTGACCGGCGGCATACAGCAGCTCATATTCGACATACCGGCGATCGTCATATTCGCGCTGTTCATGGCGATACTGCTCAACCAGAAGATGACCGGCAGGGCGGTGTTCCGGGCGATATTCTTCATACCGGTCATACTCGCCACGGGCATCATCGACAAAATCGACCAGGGAAACAACCTGCTCGACTATATGCAGCAGACAGGGCGCACCATCGTCACGGGCTCGCAAAACGAGGCGAGCAACCAAACCAGCACCAATACGGCGGTGCAGATCGTTCAGCTGATGGACTTCGAGTGGCTGTTTTGGAGCATGAAGGGCATAAGCATGGATCTCGTGGCCTATGTGGTGGTGGCGGTGAACCAGATATACCAGATAATAAACAGATCCGGCGTGCAGATGCTCATATTCCTCGGGGGCTTGCAGTCCATCTCGCCCGCCATATACGAATCGGCGGTTATGGAGGGGGCTTCAGCCTGGGAATCCTTCTGGAAGATAACCTTCCCGATGATAAGCCCGATGATATTCGTGAATGCGATATATACCGTCATAGACTCCTTTACCTCCCAGTCCAACACGATAATGAGGTTCATCGGATTCGTCTACGACGAGCCCGGGGGGCAGGTGCTGTCCTCGGCGATGGCCTGGGTTTATTTTACGATAGTCATATTGATGATCGCCGTGGTGGGGCTGATTGTTTCGAGCTTCGTGTTCTACCAGCGGCGCGAGCATTAGAAAGAAAGGAGGATAACGGTATATGAATACAGCGGAGCAAACCCCGACAAAAATAAAGAAAGAGTCCAAAAACAAAATAAGGGTCGAATTTGAGAGGACGTCGCTTGCAAAAAGGCTGAGGCTCAGGTTTCTCTCGGTGTTCTTTTTGCAAAAAGTGATCTGGGTCATATTCAGGCTGGTGCTTTTAGTGGGTGTGTCCTACGTGGTGCTTTTCCCCTTTTTCGCGAAGATAACCGGATCAATAATGAGTCCCGAGGATTTCATCGACAACACGGTCAAAATGGTGCCCAGGGCGCCCACCTTGGACACATACAATGCGATAATCGTGGAAAACGACTACGTGAAGGCGCTCACCAGCACGGCGGTACTGTCGCTTTTATGCGCCGTGTCGCAGATGATGATATGCACGATTGTGGGCTACGGATTCTGCAAGTTCAAGTTCAGGGGCCGCAACATAGCTTTCGGGCTGGTTGTATTCACGCTTTTGGTTCCCCACCAGACGCTGCAGTTTTCGATGTTCATGCAGTTTAGGTATTTCGACTTCTTCAACATCTACGAGTACATACGAAGGCTCACGGGGGTCACGGTGGCAAAGGACTTGAAGATAAACCTCATAAACTCGTACTGGCCGCTGGCGCTGCTTTCCCTGACGGGTCTGGCCTTCAAAAACGGGCTGTACATACTCATCATGCGGCAGTTTTTCATGGGCGTGCCCGACGAGCTGGAAGAAGCTTCCTATGTTGACGGCGGCGGCGTGTTCCGGACTTTCTTCACCATCATACTGCCCACTTCGATACCGATGATGGTCACGGTGTTTTTGTTCGCGTTCACCTGGCAGTGGACGGACGAGTTCTATGTCAACCTGTTCACCACCGACACGGGGCCGTACCTGCTGCCCAAGATAGTCAAGATACCCAGGACGCTCACCCTGAGCCAGGCGGCCATACAGGCCTCGACGATGTACCAGTCTGCCATACGCAACACCTGCGGGCTATTGATCATCGCGCCGCTGATTGTGGTGTACCTCATCGGCCAGAGCTTTTTGATTCAGGGCATAGAAAGAACCGGCGTGGTAGGATAGCGAGTTTTCAGTCATCAGTTTTCAGCAGGACGCGACGCAAGTAGGGCGCGGCCGACAAATCGAACAATTATGGAGGGCGGACCACGCCAATCAAATGTGGCCTGCCCTCGTCCATATTTAAGGATATTTTATGGAAATGGAAATCATAAAAGTCGCGGTGAGGACCGCGGTGGAACTCATATTAAAAAACGGGGACATAAATTCCGCCGCCGCCGAGGCGAACATATTCGACATTGCGGGCAACACCGCCGCCGTCCTGGGCGGCAAGGCGCACAGGAAAATCCAGAAAGCCAAATTCGAGGGCTATAAAAGCGAGGTATACTTAAATTCCGAATTCGGCTTTCCGGAGCAGGGTTTCGCAATAAACCTCGGCGGCAGGGCCGACGGCGTTTTCACCGACGACACGGGGGCGCCTTGCATCGACGAGATAAAAAGCGCCTTCACCCCCTTTGAATTTATCGACGGCGAAAATATGATCCATTGGGGCCAGGCGATGTGCTACGCGTATATGTACGTCAAAAATAACAACGAAGGCGAAGCGGAAGAGGGAAAGGAAAAACCGGAAAAAATATACAGCATAAATGCGCAGCTGACGTATTTCCAGCTGGAAACCGAGGAGATGAAGGCGTACAAAAAATCGTTTGACTTCGAATTTCTCGAAGCGTTCGTCAAAGATTTGATGGAAAAATACGCCGTTTGGATAAAAATGGACAGGGATTGGAAAGCCCTGCGAAACGCCTCGGTGGAGAAGCTCGCTTTCCCCTTTGAAAAGTACCGCCCGGGCCAGCGGGAGCTCGCCGCTTCGGTTTACCGTACCGTAATCGCCGAAAAAAAGCTGTTTGTCAGCGCGCCGACGGGCATCGGCAAAACCATATCCACGATATTTCCCGCGATAAAGTCGATGGGCAAATCCAACACCGACAAGATTTTTTACCTCACCGCGAGGACCACGACCCGGGCGGTGGCATATGAAGCCATATCCATGATGCAGGAAAAGGGCCTCAGGTTCAAAACGGTGGCAGTGACCGCCAAGGACAAAATATGCTTCGTGGCGGGCAGGGGGGGAGCGCGCATTTGCAACCCCGAAAACTGCGAATACGCCAAAGGGCATTTCGACAGGGTGAACGGGGCGGTCATGGACGCATTTGAAAATAACGACGCGATCACGAGGGAGGCAATAGAAGAGTGCGCCGAAAGGCGCCGGGTCTGCCCTTATGAGCTTTCGCTGGATTTGTCGGTTTACGCCGATGCGGTGATATGCGACTACAACTATGTTTTCGACCCGGCGGTGTACCTTCGAAGGTTCTTTTCAAACAACTTTGACAAAAACTACGTTTTTTTGATCGACGAGGCGCACAACCTCGTGGACAGGGCGAGGGAGATGTATTCGGCGGAAATACGGAAATCCAGGTTTTCCGCCATAAAAAAATCGAAGATCATCGGCAGGCAGCACAAAGCCTTGAAGAAGTGCGTGAGCGATATAAACAAATGCCTGCTGGAGTACAAGAAACGCTGCGTGGGCGAGGAGAACAGCCACAAAAACTATATAGCGCAAAAAGAGCACGACGAAAATTTCGCCGCGCTGCTGCTTGGTTTCCGCATCGAGGTGGAGCGGTATTTCCAGATAAACAAGGATGTGGCCGCCGCTTCCCCCCCCGAGGAAAAAGAGCAGTACCTCGAGCTGCTGCAAGGATATTTCGACGCTCTCGCCTATCTGTCGGCCTTGAACCTGTACGACGAGCGCTATGTCACCTACATATCCGCCGAGGGGGCGGATCTCACAGTCAGGCTTTTTTGCCTCGACCCCTCGTTTCTCATCGGAGAGGCCACGAAGCGCGCGAAATCCGCGATCATATTCTCCGCCACGCTTTCTCCGCTTTCGTACTACAGGGAAATTTTGGGCGGCGGCGACGAAGATTTGGAGCAGAGCCTGCCTTCGCCGTTCGATCCCGCCAATCTGTGCCTTGTGGTGGGGGCGAACATAAACACGAAATACAAAGAGCGCGAGCATAGCTACGGCGAAGTGGCGGAGTACATAAACGTAACGGCGAAAAAAGGGGGAAACTACATGGCGTTTTTCCCGTCGTACGAATATATGAAAAATGTATACGAGATATTTGCGGAAACTTACCCCGAAACCCCTTCGATCATCCAGACTTCGGGCATGAGCGACGAGCAGCGGGAGATTTTTTTGGACAGTTTCCAAGCGGGCGAAAGCAAAAAAAACAAGATTTTGGTGGGGTTTTGCGTGATGGGGGGCGTTTTTTCGGAAGGCATAGACCTTGCGGGGGACCGATTGAGCGGGGCGGTCATCGTGGGGGTGGGGCTACCCAAGCTTTCCTCCGAGCGGGATGTGATAAAGAAATATTTCGACGGCAAAAACGGGCTTGGCTATGAATACGGATATATGTACCCCGGCATGAGCAAAGTGCTTCAGGCGGCGGGCAGGGTGATCCGCAGCGAGACCGACAGGGGCATAGTGCTGCTTCTCGACGAGCGTTTCAATTACAGCTACTACAAAAAGCTTTTTCCGCCGCACTGGAAACATTGCAAGACCGTCAGGAACCCCGCACAGCTGAAAAAGATAATAAACAATTTTTGAAAAGGAGGAAAATTCATATGAAAATATACGAATTGCGCGAACAGGGTTTTTCCGTGCAGGAAAAAATAGCGAATAGAAAAATAAAATTCATGGTGACTTTCTTTTGGGTATTGTTTACAGTCTTGCTGATTGCCGGGACATTTCTTTTGATGCTGGCAGTTGTGGGGTACAGCCCGCCGGAAGGCGCCGAAGCATCTCCGATGGAAGCATATGCGGATCCTTCCATGACGCCGTTCTATATGGCCGAAATAATATTTTGCCTGATTGCGTACTGTCTATTGAAAGTCGCGATGACAATTGTGTTCTGCTCGGACAAAAAGAACAGCATATCGCTGAAAGTGCACGAGGAAAAAGGGCTGCCGATGTGCTTTTGCAGGGAAGCGCTGACAACATGGCAGACAATTTTGATTTATTTGGTGCCGATGATACTCATATACATCCCGATGTTTTTGATTTGTTTCATGCTCAACGGGGGATTTGTGGACGGCGGGTTCATGTTCATGCTTTTTTTCATGGAATTCTTCTTCGCTTTCGACTTGGCGCTTGTCGCATATGTCCTGGCGCTGAAAATAAAGGGCAATATAAACTACATCGCCGTAAACGACCATGTCTACGATTTGACTTTGTTCAAAAAAACGTATATACGCGCAAAATGACGGCTCATTTTTTCTTTGTCAGATGAAAACCGAAAACAGCTTTTCGGCGTCGCAGCCCTTTATGAATTTGCCTATGTCCGCTCCGATATTTTCGATTTTTTCTTTTATGAGGGCGAAATCGTGGGGCAAGCCGTCGAAATGCTTTTCCAGTTCCTGTATTTCGTCTTCGCCGAAAAAATCCCCGCATATTTTCGTGCCGTTTATTTTGGAATCCAAAACGTTGAAACGCACCTCGACCGTCCCGAATCCAAAACGCTTCTTGTTTTCAAAGGAATATTTCAGGTTCGCGCCGTATATGAATTCGCTTGTTTTGTAGCGGCTGCCGGCCAAAAAATCGATGTTTTTTTTGTCTTGCCCGTCAAAACGGCGTATTTGGCAATTGTTTTTTTGGATGAAATAGCCCTCCAAATAATCGAAAAAACCGTCCGCGCCCATTTTAACGCTTTCCGGAAGGTGGCATGCCACGTTGGTGACGCGGCTTTTGACGGACTTCACGTTCTTGCTTTTTATTTTTTCCTCGTCGGCGTTCAAAACTTCCGAAAGTTTCGACATGTCGGCGTCAAACAGAATCGTCCCGTGATGGAGCACTTTTTTTTGCCCCGCTTTGTTTTTGTGCACATACTGCGCATTTCCCGAAAACTTCATGTCCCCTATCAGCAGGTCGTTGCGCCCGGCGAGCTTCGCATCCACGCCGAGGCTTCGGAGGGCGCCTATTACGGGTTTTGTGAAATATTCGAAGTTGAGGATTTTTTCTTCGTTCTCCCCTTGTGAAACGACCGAAAAATGCGAGAAGTTTATATTTCCCATGTCGTGGTAGACGCACCCGCCGCCGCTCAGCCGCCTCACCACTTTTATGCCGTTTTTTTCGGCATAGGCCAAATTTATTTCGGCGTATGCGTTCTGGTTTTTCCCCAAGTAGACGCAAGGCGCATTCCGCCAAAGCATGAATATGTCTTCCTGCCCGGCCCCGTTGAAATTTTCGAGGATATATTCCTCGGAGGCGGTGTTGAAATACGGGTCGCGCGAATCGTTTTTTATGTAAATCATTTTTTCCCCCTATACAATCGTGCCGCCGCCGACCACGGCGTCGCCGTCGTAGAGCACTGCCGCTTGGCCTTTCGTTATCGCGCGCTGGGGCTTGTCGAACTCGACATGCACTACCCCTTTGGAAACCTGCTCCGCCGTGGCCCATTGTTCTTTTTGCCCATAGCGCGTTTTCGCCCTGATGCGCATGGGGGATGTTTTTTCGCGTGCGATCCAGTTGAAATCGGCCGCATCGAGCGATTTTGTGAACAGGTTTTCGTTTTCGCAAAGGGTTATGGTGTTGTTTTCGGCGTTTTTGGATCGCACATACATCGGTTTGGCCAGCGCGAGCCCCAAACCTTTTCTCTGGCCTATCGTGTAGCGGATCATTCCTTTGTGCCTGCCGAGCACATTGCCGAAAAGATCGGCGAAATCGCCCCCTTCATATGTTTTGCCCGTATATCGCTCGATGAAGCCCGCATAATCGCCGTCGGGCACGAAACATATGTCCTGGCTTTCCTTTTTTTCCGCATTGGCGAAACCTTGGCTTGCCGCTATGGCCCGAACTTCATGCTTGTGTAGCCCGCCGAGCGGGAAAATTGCGCGCTTCAGCTGTTCCTGCGTCATGAAATACAGCACATAGCTTTGATCCTTGGCGCAGTCGGCCGCTTTTTTGAGGATATGGCGCCCGCTTGCCCCGTCGCGTTCGATTTGGGCGTAATGCCCGGTGGCGACCCGTTCTATGTTTTGCCTTGTGGCCCAGCCAAAAAGCTTTTTGAATTTTATTTCGCGGTTGCAGTCGATGCACGGGTTTGGCGTCGCGCCGTTTATGTATGCTTCGACAAAACGCCCGATGACTTCTTTCTGAAAATCGGCGGAAAAATCAACGGCAAAAAACGGAATGCCGAGACTCTCCGCCACTCTTTGGGCGTCGTCGGACTCATCGGTTTCGTGATGAAGCTTCATTGTGGCTCCGATGCACTCAAAGCCCCGCTGTTTCATCAAATATGCCGCCACTGAACTGTCCACGCCCCCGCTCATGGCTATCAAGGCTTTGTCGCCCATAAGCATACACTCCCCGCAATCATTTTAGTTTGAAGCACAAATCGGTGCTGTTGCGTTTTGTCTCGAACAGGTCGAGCGATTCTATGAACTGCAAAAATTTGCTGTGCCCGAAATTGCGCACGTCGAAATCGGGGAACTGCTTGGCGAGGAGATTTCCCAGCCTGGCGGCGTAGATCCAGCCGTCGTCGTCCGAATGGTCGTTTGTCAGGCGCTGCAGCTCCATTTTTATCCTGTCCAAGTGCGAGCCCGCTTTTTTTGCTTCCGCTTTCGATTTTGATTTGCCCGCTCCCGTTTTGGCCTTTTTCGCGCCGCTTTTTTCGATCTCGGCTGCGGGTTCCTTTGTTTCGGCCGCTTCTTCTTCGGCGATTTTTTTCCCCGTTGCGTACAATATGTCGAGATACGAAAACTTGTTGCAGGCGGATATGAACGAGCGCGGCGTTTTTTGCTCGCCCATTCCCAATACGTACATTTCAGATTCCCTCAGGCGCGCGGCGAGCCGGGTGAAGTCGCTGTCGGAGGACACTATGCAAAACCCGTTGATAGTTTCCGAAGACAGCAAATCCATCGCGTCGATGATCAGCGAGCTGTCCGTGGAATTTTTTCCGCTCGCGTTGCTGTATTGCTGTATCGGCCGGATCGAATTGTCGAGGATGACTTCCCTCCACGAAGCCATGTTCGGTTTTGTCCAATCGCCGTATATCCGCTTGCATATCACATTTCCGAGCGCGTTAGCCTCGTTGAGTATGACTTCCGTATATTTGTTTGAAATGTTTTCCGCATCGATCAACACGGCTATGCGCATTTCTTTTTCCATTTTTGAAATTCTCCCTTTTTCTGTTTTTTGTTTCTTTAATATTTTTTTGCGGCCTTGGCCCCGGCGGCGATTTCCATCAGCATGGCGTAGAATCTCAGGTTGTGAATTGTCGCCAAGCGGCAGGCGAGCGGGTCGCCGGTGGCGGCGAGGTGCCGCAGATAGGCGCGCGAATGGCGCTTGCAGCACAAACAGTCGCAAACCTGCGAGACGGGGCGCGAATCCCTGCGGTATTTGTCGTCTTCCATGTACAGGTAACTGTAAAAATCCCGGCTTTCTATGTCGATTTCATCGGCGGAGCGGTATTTTTCGCCGAATGCGTAAAGCCGGTTGTGGCGGGCTTCCCTCGTGGGGATCACGCAGTCAAACAAGTTGTAGCCCATCTTGCAGCAAGCCGCTATTTCTTCGGGCTTTCCTATGCCCATCGCGTATTTTGCCAGATGGCCGGGCATAAGCTCTGCGGTGTATTCCAGAATATCGCAAGAAAGCCTGTTTTGCCGATCCAGCGGCCAACCGCCGAAACCGAAACCGTCGAAGCCTATTTCAATCAGCGCGGAGGCGCATTCCTTTCGCAGCGTTTTGTCGCCGCCGCCCTGTATTACGGCGAATATGAGGGGGCGGAGCGGGATTTTTTTGCTTTTCAGGATGTTTTCGTATTCGTCTTTGCAGCGCCTCGCCCATTTTACCGTGACTTCGACCGATTTTTTGTTGATTTCCGCAGGGGCTTCCGGGCCCGTGCAGTAATCGAGGCACATCATGATGTCCGATTTGTATCCGAACTGCGCGCGCACGCACTTTTCAGGGGTCAATATGATCTTTTCGCCGGAATTTTCCGGCCGGAACACGATCCGGTCTTCCCGGATTTCGCCGAACTTTGGGTTTTCCCCAATCAGCGAAAAAACCTGGAAGCCTCCCGAATCGGTCAGAATCGGGCGGTTCCAATTCATGAATTTGTTGAGGCCGCCCAAACTTTTTATCGCCGACTGCCCGGGGTTCGACATCAGATGATAGGCATTTGCCACAATTCCGCCGATCCCGCAGCCTTCCAAATCAAAGGAATCCACGCTTTTTACCGTGCCCCTGGTGCCATCCGGGAAAAAAGCGGGGAGGCGCACCGTCCCATGGGGCAAATTTATCTCGGTCACCATAAAATTTTATGAACTCCCCCAAGCATTTATTTCTTCTCTAATCATTATACCAAAATATTTTTTGAAAGTCAACGGAGTTTCTCTTTATTTTTATTGACAAATGGGCAAGATTGTGGTATATTTATACTCGGGCAAGTGTTATCAAATTTATGTAAATTATATAGAAAGGCGGCGTTTTTGTCAATTGGGCAAATCTATAATGATAACGTCTTTTAAGGGGGGCGTGGGGAAATCCACCGTCGCCGTAAATCTGGCCGCCGGGCTCGCTGCGGCCAGCCACAAAGTGCTCATAATCGACCTGGACTCCTCTTCCGGTTCCGTCGATTTGTTTATGGGCTGCGAGCACGACGCGCTGTATAATTTTTGCGACGTCGCTTTGGGGAAAGTCGACATAAAGGAAGCCGTGTACGAAAAGAAATCGGAGCGCAAAAACCAAAGCGGGGAAATGGCATTGCATTATTCGGTGGATGTCCTGAAATCCCCCCCGTTTTTCGAAATGGGAGAATTATTGGAATCGGCTGTCGGCGAATTCATCGGGGAAGCCAAAGAAACCTATGATTACATAATTTTCGACTGCCCCTCCGGGAAATTCGCGCTGTTCGAAGTCCTGGCAAAAAAAGCGGACTGCATATTCGTGGTGACCCTGCATTCCGCCGCCTCGATACGCTCTTCCGAAAAAATCGCGCTCTATCTTTCGCAGTGCGGCGTAAAGGGCGAAAACGTCAGGCTCGTGATAAACTGCTTCAACCCGAAAGGCGTGGCAAAAGGGGTGAATTTCGGCATTGTGGATATAATCGAGCGCTCCAAAATCAAGCTTGTCGGGCTTGTCGCGATAAACAACTGCATCCGCGATTTCCAGGAAATGGGAAAAACGGCCTATGACATGAGAAGCAAAAAAATCAGGGCGCCTTTCGAGGACATGATCGGGCGCATATTGGAAAACAACGTCATATTGGACAAAAAATACGACGGTTTCAGGACAGACGGCCTGTACTTTAAAAAAGAGAAGAAAACATGAAAAAATTGGAGTTGAGGGTGAATGGAAATAGCGTTGATAGCCCACGAGATAAAACAGGAGCTGATGGCACAGTTTTGCATAGCCTACTATAACATATTGAAAAATCACAATCTTTGCGCGACCGCCATGACGGGAAAATATGTGGAGGATGCCGCAGGGCTGAAGATAAAAAAACAGCTCATGGGGGACTACGGCGGGGAGCAGCAGATGGCCTCGAGGATTTCGTACAATGAAATAGACTGCCTGCTGTATTTCCGCGACCCTTCGAACAGCCATAGCTATGACGAAGACTCGATGAACATACTGCGCCTTTGCGATATGCACAATATACCGGTGGCCACCAACATCGCCACTGCGGAGATATTGATCTGCGCGGTGGATCGCGGAGATTTGGACTGGCGCAATTATGTGAATCCCATATACAACAAAAACAAGGCAGAGGTGAAATAATGATACAAAAACCTAAGGGAACCATCGACATACTGCCGGCCGATTCGGCCAAGTGGCAGTACATCGAGGAAACGATGAGAAGCGTTTGCGGCTTTTACGGATATGGGGAAATAAGGCTGCCGACTTTCGAAGCCACGGAACTTTTCTCGAGGGGGGTCGGCGACACCACCGACGTGGTGCAAAAAGAGATGTACACCTTCACCCCAACGCAGGACAAGGACAAAAAAAGCATAACTTTGAGGCCCGAGGGGACGGCGAACGTGATGCGCAGCGTCATCGAAAATTCGCTTTACGGCGATGCGCTGCCGCTCAAAGTTTACTATATCATGACCTGTTTCAGATACGAAACGCCCCAGTCGGGCCGCTCGAGGGAATATTACACGTTCGGCATCGAGCAGATAGGCTCGACTTCGCCGATTGTCGATGCCGAAGTGATGGGCCTCGCCGATGCCTTGATAAAAAAACTGGGCATAAAAGGCGTAGCCCTGCATATAAACTCCATAGGCTGCATGGAACCGGGCTGCCGCCAAAATTACCACAGGGTATTAAAAGAATATTTAGGCAGCAGCTACGAAAGCTTATGCGAGACCTGCAAATCGCGCTTCGGGCGCAATCCCGTGCGCGTTTTGGACTGCAAGAGCGACATATGCAAAAACATCGTGGCAGACGCGCCGAAATCAAAGGATTTCCTGTGCGGCGAATGCGGAGCGCACTTTGAAAAGACGCAAAGCTATTTAAAAGCTTTGGGAATGGATTTCGTCATAGACCCGCTGATCGTCAGGGGTCTCGACTATTACGCGAAAACGGTTTTCGAGTTCATTTCCGGCGACATCGGCGCGCTTGGGACGATTGTCGGCGGGGGGAGATATGACGGTTTAAGCGAGCTGATCGGGGGGCCCAAGCTGCCGGGCATCGGCTTTGGAATGGGCATGGGGCGGCTTATGGCGGCATATGAAAACTCCGGCGGAGAATTCCCGGATCGAAAAAAGCCCATGGTTTACATAGCCGCGCTGCCCGACGAAAAGGCCAAGCGGACCGCCGCCCAATTGACCAACAGGCTCCGCATAGATGGCATCCATGCGGAGACGGACAACATGGACAGATCCCTGAAGTCCCAGATGAAATACGCGGACAAAATCGGGGCGCAGTATGTGTATGTGATCGGGGACAGGGAAGTCGCGGAAAACAAGGCGATCCTCAAGAATATGCGCACCTCGGGCCAGTTCGAGGTGGGCTTTGAAGATTTGGCCCAAAACTTAAAAAGAGGATAGTTGAAATGGACGCGCAAAAAAAGAATGTATTCGGTATATTCGAATAAATAAAAAAACAAAAAGGAGAAAACCAAGCAAACTATGGAAAGAAGCTATATTTCAAACGTAAAAACCGGGGAGCGAAACAAAATACAGGGTTTCGTCGAAAATATCCGCAACAAAAGCAAAATGGCCTTCATAGTCGTCAAGGACACCACGGGGAAAATGCAGCTCGCAATAGAAAAAGAAAAATATCCGGAGGATTTCGTGGCCAAAGTGGACTCGCTCACCTATGACTCCGTGGTGACCGTCGAAGGGGAAGTGGTGGAAAATTCCTATGTCAAGCTGGGCGGCATGGAGATGTACCCCGAGAGCTTGGAAATCGAGTCGATCGCCGATGCGCTGCCCGTGCAAAAAGACAGCGCGATAGACGTGAAGATGGATTACAGATGGATCGACCTTCGATTGGACGAAAACACGCTCATGTTCAAAATCCAGACGGAAATGGTCAGGGCGATGCGCGACTTTTTGCTTGAGCGCGATTTTTTGGAGATACATTCGCCGAAATTGATAGGCTCGGCCAGCGAGAGCGGCGCGAGCGTGTTCGAGCTGAAATATTACGACAGAAAAGCGTATTTGGCCCAAAGCCCCCAGTTCTACAAGCAGATGGCGATGGCGGCCGGTTTTGACAAGGTTTTTGAAGTGGGCCCCTGCTTCAGGGCCGAAAAATCGTACACGAGCAGGCACACCACGGAATTCACGAGCTTCGACCTCGAATTTAGCTATATAGACTCATATCGCGACGTGATGAGCCTCGAGGCTGAGCTGCTCGCGCATATGCTTGAAAAAGTGAAGGCGAAATACGGGGAGAAAATCAAAGAAACATTCGGGCTTGAAGTAATAGTCCCCCAAAACCCGTTCCCGGAAATGAAACTGGCGGACGTGTACGCCGAGCTCGAGGAGCGCTACGGCTATACGGCGCCGGAGTCGGAAAAAGGCGACATGACCGCCGAAGCCGAACAGCTGAGCTATAGGCTGTCCCGGGACAAATTCGACAGCGAGTTTCTGTTTGTCACCGATTTCGCCTCGGAAAAACGCGCCTTTTACCACATGAGGGAAAACGGGGTGCCGCAGGGCTTCGACCTCATTTGGCGCGGCGTCGAAATAACCACGGGTGCGCAAAGGGAGCACAGGTACGAAAAGCTCAAGCAGATAACCAAAGAAATGGGGCTTGGGGAGGACGTCAAATATTACCTGGAATTTTTCAGGTACGGCTGCCCGCCGCACGGCGGGCTCGCGCTGGGCGTCGACCGGCTCACCATGCTGCTTTTGGGCCTGCACATCAAGGACGCGATGTTTTTGTTTCGGGGACCAAACAGGCTCAATCCTTGAAAATTTTAATAGTTTTGAAAATATTGAAAGTTTTGAGGTTGCAAGGAAAAATATGGCTGAATCGACAATATCGACCTGTTCGCTCTCGTCCGGCTCTTCGGGAAACTGCATATTCGCGGGCTGCAACGGAACCAACATTTTGTTTGACGCGGGCCGTTCGGCGAAGGCCATGCTGGGGCTGCTGTCTGAGATCAACCTGAAAATCGGGGACATAAGCGCGATATTTGTGACCCACGAACATATAGACCACGTGAGCGCCCTGAAAGTTTTGATAAGCAAAAACAAAATCCCCGTCTACATGGTCTGGGAATCGTTCGACAATTTGCCCGAAGACTACAAAGCGGCTTTGGGCGAAGTCATAAATTTCATATCCCCCAAGGACAAAGTGACAATCGGCGAACTGCAAGTCGAATGCTACGAAACCCCGCACGACAGCGCGGCGAGCGTGGGATACATAATCGGGCCAAGCGGCGAAAAACCTTGGAAAGCCATCGGGATCGCAACGGATATCGGCTATATGTCAGATGAAATAGTGGAATCCGTCAGCGGCTGCCGGGTGGTATACATCGAATCCAACCACGATTTGGAGATGCTGAAAAATTCGAGCTACCCCGCCCAAGTCAAAAAGAGGATAAAATCGAAGCAGGGGCACCTTTCAAACAAAGAGTGCGCCGATGTTTTGCCGCATTTCATCAAAAACGGCGCGAGAAAGATAATACTTTACCATCTGAGCGGGGAAAACAACACCAAGGAGCTCGCAGTCAAGGAGTCAAAGACGAGCATACTCGAAGCGAAATTGAACGTGGGCACGGTATATCTCGGGGTCGCGCCTAAGTCCGCGCCCTCGAAGATGATAAGCGTCAAACACAAATAACAAAAAATTAAGCAAGGGAGGGATATTTATGCAAACAAACGAATTGCGCCTGAAAGACAGCGGACCCGCGTTCCACTCGGCAAAACACGCCGGGATAGTGATAACTTCCGACGAGCTTTTGCGCGCGGTGGCAAAAGACCCGGACGAAAAAGTGAAAGGCCTGGACTTCGGAAATGCGGAAGGCGAAATTTCTTTTTGCGAATATGCGGACAGGCTGCAAAAGCAAAATGTTTCTTGGGTGACCTTTTTCCACGACTATTTTTTCGGCGGCAACAAGCGCGAGCTCGGGCCCACGCACCCCGAGTTCATCGATGCCGCCAAAGTTATTTCCGAGGAATGCAAAAAGCGCGGAATGGGCATCGGCGCAAGCATCATAAACCCGCTCGATTTGGGCAGGGACTTTTTGGAAAAGTACAAAACCGGAGGGATTCACAGGGTATACTTCGAAGGGCTGCTTGATGAAGGCGGTTCATTCTCTTTTGCCGGATATATGCCAAAAAAATGGACGAACAACAAAGGCCCGATCGAGCTCGAGCTTTCCGGGCTGCGGCTGTTCTCGTTTGAGGCGGGCGAAACTGAGGGCGACTACACGGCTGTGCCCTATGATTCCATCGCGGAGATAAAGGACGGCTTCGGCTATGAGGCGATAGTCTCGGAAGAGGCTCCGGAAAACACCCCGAAAAACTTTGAAAATTCATACATAAAAATATCGGGGAGCACAAAAAACGCCGGCAACCGCGTGTTGGCCGTGCTGCATATGGCGACCCCCGAAATGGACTATTTCCACCCCGAAGCGCAGGGCTACATAAACGGCATCATCGATATGTACAATTTCCTCGGCATACAGTTTCGCGAATTCTATTCCGACGAGATGCACATACAGTTCGACTGGGACTTTGCCCACTTCGGCCCCAACGAGATTCAGACTCGGTACATGACCGACAGCTTCGAGCGCCTGCTCGCAAAAAAAGATATGATGTTTTCCGATTTCGACAAACTGCTCGTATACTTTTGCAATATGACAAACGGCGCTTTTGGCGGTTCCGGCAACACCCAGCACGTGATGGGCACATCGCCAAAGCTTCTGTACAAAACTTTCGCCATGCGAAAAGCGTATTTCGAAACCTTGCAAAAAACCGTGGTGGAACTTATCGACAATGCGCGAAAATACAGCGAGGAGCTCTACGGGTTCCCGGTGCGCACCCTCGGCCACGCCACATGGCAGGAATCGCCCACCTGCGACAAATACCACAAAGACGGCAATTTCCAGGCGGCTTCGAAAGCGGGCGCCTCGATGTACGACTATACGCCCGATTTCGTGTACTCGAGCTCGATACGCGAGGCGATCTCGGCGTGCTACGACTATTTTGCCTGGAACGACTATTATTCCGGCGGGGGAAACGATTTTTGCGAGTGCGGCTGGTTTGACCGCAATTACCACGGCGGCGCGATGACGGCCAGTTTCGCCGCGCTGAACCGATACGAATGCTGCTACTGGGGGGCCTGGGGCTTTCCCGGCGAGGCGGGCAGGCGCTTTCACGCGCTTTCTGCGGCCTACGGCGCGGGCGGGGGGCAGAACGCCTGGGTAAACGAGGGAAGGATGAGAATCTGCGAAACGCTTGTCATCTACCCCAAGGATTTATTGTACTGCAATGAGCGGTTCGGCTCATGGACTGTGCAGTACGGATACGCCAACTATATGACCGCGGAAAAGTTCGAGTCGGAAGCGAAAATAGAAAAAGGCCGCATATACGCCGGATGCGCCTCATATAGTTCGGCGGTTGTGGCATTTGAACCTTTTGCGACCGACGGGTTCATAAAAAAGCTGGGGGATTTCGCCGAGTCGGGCGGCACGGTTCTGTGGAGTTCGGTATTCCCGGTATGCGAAAACGGCTATGCCAACCCGAAGTGGGAAGCCCTGTTCGGCGCGAAACCGGAGGGCGCGATCCTGTCCGGGGAAAAGGCCGGCGCGGTGTCTTTTGGCGGAATATTCGAAGGGCTGGCGGATATGGCCGTGCTCACCGATTTTTTGGTGGATCGGGCATACGCGATAAAGTGCGCCGACAGCGAGCCCGTTGCCTACATAGCCGCGCCAAACGGCGAAAAGAAGATCATCGGCTCGACAAAAAAAGTGGGGACGGGCCGCGTCTGCTATACCGGATGCCGGCTGCGCGACGACCAGTCGAAATCGACAGGCGGGGATATATCGACATTTACCGATATATTATACAAGCTCGGGGCGTTTTCCGGCGAGGACGATGCGAACTATATGGCCAGAAAAGGCGAATATTATTTCGCGAGGTTTGAAAACGGCGCGAAATCGGCCTCGGTGCATACCCGCGAGATATCCGAAGATTGGGAGGGCGGCTTTTTCAGGAACAAAGAAAAAGACGAAGAGGCGATGGCCGGCCGGGTTTTGCCATCGATGGAATTGAAGTTGGACGAAAAAATCGTCGAAGGGGACAAAATCAGCTATAGCGGCGAAGGTTTCGTGTTCTGGCGCGCGGGCGGCGACGGCGGGCTCGAAGCTTTTACGGGATATGGCGCGTCAAAAATTTCGATAAACGGGACGGAATACAAATTCGCCGACGGCAAAGCCGACATTTCATTTGCCCCGCTGCACCCCGAGAGGCTCCCCGACGGATACGAAAACGGCTTTTGGCTGTACAGTTCGGTTGGCAAACTGGCCGTTCCAAACTCCGCGCTGCCAAAAAGCGGGGCAAAATGCTTCTTGAACGCATCGGGGGATGGCCGCGCGCTCGAATCTGCCGAAGCCGGGTATGCGATAAACGGCGGAAATGCCGAATTTGCCATTCCCGACAATTTGCTCAATTGCCAGCTTGTGTGGCTTTGGTGAAGAAAGAGGGGGATTGCTACGGATTTATTGCTCTCGGCTATAAAAAGCGAAAAAGAATACAAAAACCTCGCTTATGAACTCGGCAAGCTGCAGCGCGAAAAAGAACGGCTGCCCATAGTGGCCCAGGGGCTGTGCGAAGGCAGCCTTGAAACATTCACGGCCGCCATATGCCGCGATCTGAATCAAAAAGCGCTGATTGTGGCACATGACGAAAAGACCGCCGCCAAACTGCGATACGCAATGCTCAATTTTTTTGGCGGGGTTTACGTGTACCCAAAAAAAGATTTTGTTTTCATGGGAATGGAAAACGCCAACAACCCGTTTGAGCACGAGAGGATGAAAATCCTGTCCAAAGTGATAAACGGGGATTTCGACGTCGTGATAACCACCCCCGACGCCATGCTGCAATATACCTTGCCCGGCGAAAAACTCATAGATTATTCGATCGAATTGAAAATCGGCTCCGTCATAAAAGACATAAATTCCTTTTTGGCCCAACTGTCGGCCGCAGGATACAAAAGGGCCGAAATAGTGGAAGAACCCGCGAGATTTTCGGTTCGGGGCGGCATCATAGACATATTTTCGCCCTCCGAAAATTATCCGGTGAGGCTGGAGCTTTTCGGCGACGAAATAGACGCGATGGGAATTTTCGACCCGCTCACCCAGCGGCGACTCGAAAACATAAAAGAATTCACCATAATCCCGGCCGCGGAAATCGTTTTCGATGAAAAGTCCCGGCAAAACTGCGTGGCGGTTTTGGAAAAATTGATCAAGGGCAAAACTGCGGATCAGGCGATTTCCGACAGGCTGGCTTTTGAAATGGATTTGCTCAAAAGCGGCGAGGACATAAGCTCAAAGGACAAATTCATCTCCATCGTATACGGGCCCGAAAAAAAAGAGTGCCTGCTCGATTACTTCGCGCCGGATTCCACCGTGCTATTCATATACGAATCCGCCAAGGCGAACGAAAAACAGAAAGCCGCCGGGCAGATCATGTCCGAAATCACGGTGGATTTGATCGAAAAGGGGTACATCGACGGAAAAAATGCCGAATATATGGCCACATTTGAGGATTTTTTGGCCATGAGGCAAAAATTCAAGACGCTTTTGTGCGACGCTTTTGTTTCGGGGATGGACCAAATGAAACTTTCGGGGCTGTACACTTTTGCCACGAGGCAATCGCCGCACCTCTCGGAAGGTTTCGCCGCGCTGCGCGACGATTTGGAAAGATATTCGGATTCGGGCTACAGGGCGGCGGTTCTGCTCGAATCCGAAGCGGGGATAAAAAGCTTTTCGGATTATCTCGAGGATTTCGAAATCAAGCACATAGTGGTAGAGCCCGCCGATCTGGCGGGCAAATACGCAAATTTGGAAAACCTGCCCGCCGGATATGCGGCGGTTATAAAAACCCCGCGCATAGGGGGGGCAAAAACAGATTCGCCCGAACAGGGCATGCCATTCGATTTGCAGGGCTTTGAATTGCCAAAACAAAAATTCGCGCTCATAAACGAAAGCCATGCGGAAAACCGGGCGCAAGGGCCAAAGAAGCGCAGCATGCACGGAGAAGCGCCGGGCAAATACAGCAAAACCCCCAGGCAGAAGCTGATGGCATACACCGATTTGTCGGTGGGCGACTACGTGGTGCACAACAATTACGGCATAGGCAAATTTATGGGCATAGAACGGCTCATCGTTTCGGGAGGGGTGCAAAAAGACTACATAAAAATCCAATATTTGGGCACGGATATTTTGTTTGTGCCTTGCAACCAATTGGATTTGGTATCTAAATACATCGGAGCGGGAAGCGAGGAAGGCACGGTCAAGCTCTCGAAAATGGGCGGCCCCGCTTGGACGCGCGCAAAAACCAGGGCGAAATCGGCGGCGCGCGACATAGCAAAGCAGCTCATAAAACTCTACGCCGCAAGGCAAAGCAAAAAAGGCCACGCATTTGGCGGGGACGTCGAATGGCAGAAAGATTTCGAATCGCTTTTCGAATATGCGGAAACCGACGACCAGCTCATCTGCACCGAGCAGATAAAAGAAGACATGATGCGCCCCGTGCCCATGGACAGGCTGCTATGCGGCGATGTGGGATTCGGCAAAACCGAAGTGGCGCTCAGAGCGGTTTTCAAATGCGTTTCGGAATCGAAACAGGCGGCGATCCTCGTCCCCACCACTATACTCGCCTGGCAGCACTACCAGACGATACTTTCGAGGTTCCGCGAATTCCCGGTGAAAATAGATTTTTTGTCGAGGTTCAAGCCCAAAAAAGAACAGGAAGCAGTCGTCAAAAAATTGAAATCAGGCGCGATAGACATAATAATCGGCACCCACAGGATAATCCAGAAAGACATACAGTTTCATGATCTGGGGCTATTGGTGGTGGACGAGGAGCAGCGTTTCGGGGTGGCGCACAAGGAAAAATTAAAACAGCTCGCCGAAAACATCGACGTTCTTACCTTGACAGCCACGCCCATACCCAGGACGATGAACATGGCGCTCTCGGGGATAAGGGATATGTCGGTCATAGAGGAAGCGCCCCGCGACCGCCTCCCTGTCCAGACTTACATATTCGAGTACGACGAGAATGTGGTGGCCGAAGCGGTCAAAAACGAAATCCGGCGCGGCGGGCAGGTGTTCTATCTGCACAACAGGGTCGAGACGATAGAGCAAAAAGCGCTTCGGCTCGGCGAAATCTGCGGGGAGGAAGTGAAAATCGGCGTGGCCCACGGGCAAATGGACGAAGGGGCGCTTTCAAATGTCTGGCGCAGCATGCTCGACGGCGGAATCGACGTCTTGGTCTGCACCACGATAATCGAATCGGGCATCGACATACCCGACGCGAACACCTTGATCGTCGAGGATGCGGACAGGCTGGGGCTGGCGCAGCTCCACCAGATCAGGGGCAGGGTGGGCAGGTCTAACCGGCGCGCCTACGCCTATTTCACCTATCCGAAACAAAAGGTTTTATCCGAAATTTCGGCCAAAAGGCTCACCGCGATACGCGAATACACCGAATTCGGCTCGGGGTTCAAGATCGCGATGCGCGACCTCGAAATCCGGGGCGCGGGAAACCTGTTGGGCGCCGAGCAGCACGGCCAAATGGACTCGGTGGGCTATGACCTGTATGTGAGAATCCTCGAAAAGGCGGTGGCCGAAGAAAAGAAAAAATTGAAGCTCATGCAAAAATACGGCATATCCGAAGAAGACTACGAAACTGCCTCCGCTTCCCTTGACGGCGACATTGAGGATGACCGGGAGAAGAGGGCGGCCGCCATGATGCAAAAAGGGGCGGACTACGAACCCGAAGCAACAGAATGCCTGATAGACATAGCAGTCGACGCCTTCATCCCAAACAGCTACATAGAAAGCGAATTGCTCAGAATCGAGATATACAAGAGGATGGCGGCCGTGGAAAACAAAGAGGACGCCGACGATTTGCAGGACGAGCTAACGGACCGCTTCGGGGATATACCCAAGCCCGTGGCAAACCTTGTGGATATAGCGCAAATCCGGAACAGCGCCTGTATCGAGCTGATCGACTCGATAGAAAACAAGGACTCGAAATCGATAGTCATATATACAAGCATACTGGCCAAGCCTTACGGCAAAAAGACGCTCGAAAAATGGACGGTGGCCGCTTCGCGCATGAACGGCAGGCTGCTGTTGTCGATGGGCGAAAAACCGCACATCTCGTATTTTTTGAAAAGCGGCGAAAGCATCATCGGCAGCCTCAAAGCGATCATGGAGGTTTTGGCGGGCGTGAAAGTTTGATAAAAAGTGGCGTAGAGAGGATTAATGTTATGGAAGGTCCGAGGCTGATAAACAGAAAAACAGTTGCTATCTTAGACGTTGAAGATAACGGGTGCGCCGAACAATTACGTCAGACGTTGGAATCGTTCGGTTATTTGGTTGTAATGTACGGTATTGGCAGACCGCAGGATTTAATAGATATTCTCGGAGGCAAAACGATAACTAAATTTGATTTTATGATTATTTCAGGTCATGGCGAGGAAAACGGCGAGATAATTATGGGGGAATTGGGC
>Ga0082212_10000203_pt1 | contig 87645 bp, 136 predicted proteins | sample TergutNt197P3_FD_71548 | JGI IMG/M metagenome (GOLD analysis project Ga0082212, IMG submission 71548) | Neocapritermes taracua P3 segment gut microbial communities from Petit-Saut dam, French Guiana - Nt197 P3 | ecosystem: Host-associated > Arthropoda: Insects > Digestive system > Gut ...
CCTCTTTTGAACCCAATAATCACTTTTTCGGCGACTTTTTGAAAGACTAACTGCCACCAAGTGGCATTTAGTCTTTCAAAGGTCGCATTTACTTTGACCAGTCACCCAACCCCACACCCACCTCAACACTCAACATCCATCAAAGACTTGTTGACCACTCAATACCGGTCAACCGGGATAAGGTCTGGACTCTATGAAGGTGGAACCCGCGACAGAGCAAATGGGGCAACTCTCGGGACGATCGGTAAGCTCGATATTACCACAAACCGGGCAACGGTAGATTTTGGCGTATTTCACGGTATCAATTTGATCCAAGGTCGCAATCAGATCCGAGAAAATCCCCGCGTGAACTTCTTCAGCCTGCATTGCGTACTCAAATATTCGAATCGCGTCAGGCAAAGCTTCCTTCTTAGCGATCTCAAGGAACTCAGGGTACATGTGCGTGTATTCCTCTGTCTCCCCATCGAAAGCCGTCTGCAAGTTCTCCATGGTTGTTCCGGGTACCACCGGTCCGGGTTCAGGTCTGACGACAGACCCAAATCCCCTGGCTATAGCGAACTGATCGCTGGCATGTTGTGACTCGGCACCGGCTATGGCCCGGAAAATAACCGCAACCCCTGTATATCCTTCCTCTGCAGCCACATCCGCAAAAGCGAGATACTTCGCGTTCGCTTGCGTCTCACCATTAATAGAATACATAAGGTTTGCCAAGGTTTCCGCATCGGACTCGATACCTTGTTCCCCGCTCTTGGAAACAAGAATTCTAACAATTTGGTGGGACCCGCATTTCGGACACGTGTATTCTGACGAGACACCGACACCTTTCACAGATATAGAAGAGCTCTCCCAGCCGCACGCGCTGCATTTCTTCTTATACTTGTATTTACCTGTGTTCTCATTCTTGTCAACGAAGATGGCCCCAACCAGAATCGTAAAAGCATACACCTCCCCCTCAACACCTGTGTCAGAGGAACAACCGGTTAGAAGAGACGTTTCCCCCACAATAACCGCAAGACCAACGGCACTGCTAACTTTCAGGAAATCCCTTCTGGACAGACTCTCGTTTTTCATATTGAATCAACCTCCTTCTTCACTGCCTACGCGCCAATTGGCGCACAAAATCATAACGGAAGCGGCTATGGATATCCCGTTTACATCGATACCATATCCCTTTTCCTATAACAAACAAACCCGGCGATTGTCAAAACAACAGCGATAACCGTCAAAACAGCAAGCGTCCAATAATTGATACTGTCCACAGGCAGCTGCGGAATATAGCCGAAAGGCGTGGTTTTGAAAACCCAACTCGGCAGAAGATCGGGAACGCGCCCAATAAAGGCGGCAAAGAACGAGTACCCGAAATACCCCCAAACCACCGGCGTGGCCTTCGGGAGAATTCCGATCAAAAAAATCGCGATGCCAATCATCACCCACATGGCAGGGAGAAACACCAAATTCGCTTTCAACAAATAAGCAAAAGAGAGATCAGCGTCAGGCAAGACAACCTGTGCCGCCAAATAGATCCCCGAAGCTGTAGCCAGTTGCGCCAAGACGCTGGTTGCAAATGCCAGAATCCCATAGCCCGACATATATCGAACACGGGAAACAGCCCGGGACAAGACATGCTCGGCACAGCCATCCTTCTCCTCTCCGCGAATCTTCATAGCCGCAGTCAGAACAGCAATCACAGAGATCAGAGCCATGATGAAGATAACCATGGACATAAACATCTGAGATGTGGAGTAGTCAGGATTCATCACAATCATCATCGAGTAAAACTCACTTTGCGAAGCGAAACTCTCAATATCCCCCAAGACCGACCCGTAGGAAGCCCCAAGAAGGAAAATAGCGATGATCCACGCCAACAAAATATTCCGCGACAATCTGAACGCCAAGCCAAAAGAGGATCGGAGAAAAGGTGAAGCGTTCTTCCGTCCCGGCCTGGATGGAATGAAACCTTGGTCTATATCGCGGATCCCATTCAGAACGTATGCGACAGCCACAACAACCAGCGTTTCAAGCAGCAGCACCAGAACCGGCCACCAATAGTTTTCAACATATATCTGGGCCCGCTGAATGAGCCCCATGGGGCTGGCCAATGAAACAGCTTCACTGCTGATATCTCCGTAAGCGCGCATCAAATAGATCACAAACAACGCCACAAAAGAAAGCCCCGCCGCACCCCGGGAAGACGAAGCCAGTTGCGAAAACATGGCTGTCACCGCCGCGAAAAACAGCCCGGACACGCCCAGTGCGGTACCAAACAACATAGACCCCGCAAGATCCATGCTTTCGATTTGAAACATAGCAATACCAAGACCTGTAAACAAGGCAAGAACAATATTAACAAAAAAAGCTGTTATCATCGTGGCCTGCAAATTCGCGATTCTTCCTGTGGGCAGGGAACGCACAACCTCCGTGCGGCCTCTTTCCTCGTCGCCACGAGTATGGCGAACCACCAGCAAAATATTCATAACGGCGACGGCGATAATCACCCAAAGCAGCATCATGTTTGAATACATGGCTCCGGCCGTATAATCGTCAATACCGTAAACAGGACCCATCATGGCAATCATAGCGGGACTTTCCACCATCTCGATGATCGCCAGCCTGGCTTCGTCTTCGATCATACCCCCCAACCCAGGCGCAAGACTCGCCGAAAATAACACCAGGAGAATAATCCAAATTGCGGACATAACCCGCTCCCGCCGGAGAATCAGCCGGACAAGCCTGCCGGTATTCGCAAAGTAGCCTCCCATGGTTACTCACCTCCGTCAGGGAAAACACCCTCATCACCATAAGGGGGATCAGCATCATGATCGGCGGTGTTTTCTTCCAAGGACTTTTCCGCGTTATAATGACGCATGAACAAATCTTCAAGGGTTGGTGGTGAGCTTTCGAGTTTCTTGACACCGTAGGGACCGATATAGGACACAACACTGCCGATCTTGTTTGAATCCACTTGAAAAGATAGCCCTCCCTGTTGCTCTTTTACATCATGCACGCCCTCAAGCCGATCAAGGTTTTCAACCGGCGACTCTGTCTCGATAGCCATGGTCATTCTCGTCAGATGCCGCATTTCAGCCAATGTCCCCGTCTCAACAATCTCACCTTCACGAATGATAGCGATTCTGTCGCACAGCTTCTCCACTTCGGACATAATATGGCTGGACAGGAAAATCCCTTTTCCCGCTCTCTTCAACTCAAGAACACACTCTTGAAAAACCTGTTCCATCAACGGATCAAGCCCGCTCGTCGGCTCATCGAGGATATAGAGATCAGCATCAGAAGCAAAAGCAGCGACGAGAGCCACTTTCTGCCGATTCCCTTTCGAATACGTGCGACACTTCTTTGACGGCTCGAGATCAAAATCCTTGAGAAGCTTTTCGCGCCTAGTCTTATCGTGTTTCCCCCGCAAGCTGACAAACAAATCAATCACTTCGCCGCCGGTGAGATTGGGCCAAAGATTGACATCCCCCGGCACATAAGCAATTCTTTTGTGTATCTCCACCGCGTCTTTCCAGGCATCCATCCCAAACACTTTCGCGGAACCTTTTGATGCCTGAAGGATCCCTAACAGAACACGAATCGTCGTCGTTTTTCCTGAACCGTTCGGACCAATATAGCCGAACACCTCTCCTTCACTCATCCTAAGATCGATCCCGTTAAGAGCGGTAAACTTGCCGAATTGTTTTGACAACTTAACAGTCTCCAGACTCAACGACGCCATAGCCATATTCCCCTTTCAATCAATGAGTTGACCCCAAAGAAACGCATTCCGCAGAATACAATACATCTTTATACATAATACCTCTAAATCCAAAAACCCGCAAATTCAATTGCGCTTATTGTACCTGTAATGACAACAGCCTCTATTCATTCTCCCTATGCCTTATTTCATCAATCTCGATTGTCTTCAGCATAGCCACAAAAGTTTCATGACAATCATGGTGCCCTGCAAAATATGCCGTGAACTGATCTTTTGGGGATATGACTATATACCCTTTGTCGTATTTGTTGTCGTCAAGATCAAAGTAGACGCATTTACATCTGATTCAAAGTCAAAAGTCACTTTATAATTAATAACCACAACCATGATCACAGTAATAAGCAATGCTAAAATGATGTATAGATTCATATTACTATATTGATGTATCTTATTATGTTGGCATATCGTCAATATACTAATCCTCCCCAGACATTGCAAAACCCGCCAAATCCCACAATTCATAGGATCTCGCAGGTTCCCGTTCACCCTCTCAGGCAATCCGCATTGGATCAAAAACCTGTCTACATACTGGTGCCGAAGACCGGAATCGAACCGGTACGAGGGATTAACCTCGCGGGATTTTAAGTCCCGAAGTGTCAAAAAAAACAAAATCAGCCCACATCAAGGCGTTTGAGTATTATTCAAAAATGGCTATCCAAGCCGATATTGCGGCATGAGCGATTTCCGTATAAGTATACTTGCATGCTATACACCGATTCTGTGGCGTGCTCGGGGGTCAATTCGGGGGTCAATTCGTCCTATATATGATATGCTAGACCAGATTCTAAATCACTAAATTCTTGATAGGATTTAATGTGTGTAGCTAGTGATTTCCTTTGTCATTTCGAGTGACTTCCTCTGGGTCTATGTAGGGGAGCCGGGCAACCGGCTCATTGGGGGGTGTAATATGTGACCTTTGTGCTTGCGAAGATGACGGCTAAAACAATCGGTGATCGTTGCAATGGGATCCCTCCCCGAAAGGGGTTTGAAACGCCTAGAAGATGACGGCTAAAACAATCGGTGATCTCAGGAGTATTTCCTGGTGATCTGGGTGTGGGTGGTTTCCAATTTCATCACTTGCGATTACATAGCAGTGGGCTGCTGTTTGGCTGATAACATCGATGTCATCTCTAAATGATTTTAAAGCGTGGGAGTGGAGAGGATCGTCGTCTATTATATGCCAGGCTGACGTCCCATCTAATGTCGGGAGCAATTCGTATTCATCCGTGCCAAATTCTGGAAAGCTCCTTTCATCTTCTCTCTCCGAATTGTCTTTACTGTCTTCGCATATTTCGCCAATTTCGCGATCTTTGTTCTCGAACCTAATCCCGATCCCTCCGACATAATAGTAATCATCCTCATACCGAGCATACGTTTCCATGATTTTTGTAATCATTTCAGCTTTTGTCATTTCGTGTGCCTCCTCAAATTTTTGTATTACCAATCCCTTGATAATACTATTATCTCATACTAGATGTAGTATGTCAAGCGTTTCTACGTATGTAATTTTTACCAGTTTACGCAGCAAGGAAAATTGTGTATGATTTTCTGGAATAAATATAAGGAGGAGATACCATGAGAAAAGCCTTGCTGTTATCCATTTGTTTGGTGTTTTGTTTCGTTTTGGCGGGGTGTGGCACCGATGTCGCCGTCACCCCGACGAGTGACGCTCCCCCATCAAGTTCTGATTCGTCCCCAGATCCAGGCACAACAAACACTTTTGTTGTTGGAGAGAAAGCCGCCGTCAGGGATAAGTCGGGATCCGAGCTGTATACATTCGTAATCAACTCGGTAACCCAAACAGATGCTAGAAACCAGTTTATGGAAAAAGACCCCGCGCAAGTGGTAGTGATTAACTACACTTATGAAAACATCGCGATGGATGAGGACATCAGGGTGTCGAGTCTTAACTTCAAGATTATCGATGCCGGAGGGAACGTATGCGAGACATATCCCGTCAGTACGAGCGCGTACGCGCAAGGAACCCCCATGGGCGCAAAATGTACGGCCGAAGAGGCATACGGCCTTATAGAAGAAGGCCAATTCAAGTTGCTGTTTTACGATAATATGTTCAACAGCAAGGCAGATGCTACGTTCACGCTGAGTGTAGAATAAGGTTCCGTGGAGCCCTTTAAAGGGTTCCTCCTACATACCAATAAAGCCCGCCTGGGCTTTTTATTTTGGCCATTCTATCAATATGATTTTCTTATGGCTGCGATAAAAAACAACGATTACAAAACCCCCGAAAATCTGTTGACATCTCTACTGCATCATGATATAGTAGTATTATCAAGAGGTTGAGGGGGTGATACAAATCAGGCAAAGCCTGGTCATCGGAAATATCGGGGGGTAGATCGGAGGGTGACGACTTGAGCGGTGCGAGGTAACACTGCCATGATGGTACGAAGCACGATAGTAGCCCAACACATATACATAGCGGGGACAAGCCCGCAAATACAAAAGGAGGATACCACAATGACATTACAACAAGCATACGCACAAGGCTACACGGACGCTGATGCCACAAGACAGAGGGGCTATGTATCGCGCAAAATCGATCCCCTCAAACAGGCGGTACAGGTGGCCGGGGGATCCCGCAAAGGTGAGCTGTACGTGTTGCTCCCGGGTTGGGATACTACAACCTACTGCTGGAGGCGATATCTGACGCGGGACTAACCCTCCCGCTCCCCTACATACCAAGGAAGGAAAACAACAAAGAAAGTAGGAAACCAAATGACAAAAACGCATTATTTTCTTGCAACACCTGAATTAAGTGCTGCTCCATTAGAGATATCAAGGATCTTTCGTACTTTTTACCCTGTACTCGTTGCGATAGATCACCCAGATCATTATACCGTTCTTCCTTATTCTTCCTCTCACAAATACACAAAAATAACTCGTGATGAATGGCTCAAAAATGAGGGAGGATTCGAGCGTCGCAACATTAAGGTCGAGCAGGACTAGTCCTGCTCCCCTACATAGCCCCACAGCGGGGCGAAAATAAGAGGAGGAATACCACAATGACAAAGTTTGAACCAGGAAAAAGGTACCAGACCAGAAGTATATGCGACCACAACTGCATCTACACAATTCTGGTTCTGGATCGTACGGACAAGACAATCGTCTTTTCCGACGATGGGCGTATACGACGCTCGAAGATCCGCGTTGACAAAGACGGCGAATACTTGATACCGGATCGGTATTCGATGGCTCCTGTGTATCGAGCACACAGGGATCACGTCAAGGGGTTTTAAGCCCCTTACATAGCCTCACAAGAGGCGATAAATGAAAGGAGATAGCGAGATGATGACACAAACAAAGCTTGCGAAAATCAGGAGAGAGTCAGGGGTAAAGGATCTGGAATACCTTCCGGATCTCTGGAAGGTGGAATACAGGGCATACGAAAGATCCCTCCAGAACGATGCTGAGGCATGGGTAAGACCAGACACGCTGATTCCGTGGGCGGAAGCCCCAGAATGTGCTGTGTTTCAAACCCCTTTCGGGGAGGGACCCTGTTGCAACGACCGTGATCGGGCCTATAGTCGATATGCTCAAAAAGTTTCAAACCCCTTTCGGGGAGGGACCCTGTTGCAACTTCAAAGTCAGGGGCCTGTGCATACGCATACAGGGTTTCAAACCCCTTTCGGGGAGGGACCCTGTTGCAACGATTCCGTGGGCGGAAGCCCCAGAATGTGCTGTGGACTGGGAGGAGTGGGACGGTGTGGAACCTGCCATCACTGATGGATGGGTTTATGTCGAACGTGAGTTCGATGGTTACGTAGTACTAGAAACAGATCTTTACACTCAGGTCTGGAAGGAATCCTGTCTACAAACCGGATGGGGCCACGCTTGCCCAACCGGAGGCACATCCTCCGGGTGGAAGCCCGATTACTTTACCACTGATGACGATGAAGTCATCTATCTTGTGAGCGGGTAACCGCTCCTACATAGCCCCAAAAATGGGGCGAATATCACAATGGGGAGAAGAACAAACCAAATCCAAATGGGCCCCTGTGGGATCATGGTCAACTACTTTTTAAGGGAGGAAAGGAGGTGAGGGAAAAATGCCTGAGTAGGAGGAGGATCGGGAAGACGCTCATTTTAACGAAAGATAAGGAGGATACCACCATGGCAACTTGTTTATTTCTGTTGGTGATCTTGGGCTCGGCGGCCATGTATCTGCTGATCCTGAACCTGGCACCCCATGCTCTCAAGCATTTAAAGCAGCACTTGAAGCATTATAAACATTATAAGCTAACAAAAAGAGTGCAAGCGGAGATTAAAAAGGATCTCGCCATTTACCGCGCAGAAAAATACATGCGAGCCAAATACGATTTGCCGTATTTGCAGAGCATCGCGGAGGATGCATTATTCTTGCTATATCCAACGCATGAGGATAAGCAAGGTAAAAAAGATGATTTACTCTTTCAAACGCTCGATCGGCTGCGCGGATGGCCGAAGGAGGAGTGACATTCGATCCGGGAAACCGGATCCATCCGCTTCAGCGTTCTTCCGAATGCCGATCCACGCACGGGTATTTACATACCCATCAACATCCCTATAACCTCCGCCATCAAGCTTGATGTAATACCTAGCTTTCTTAAAAGCCATTTCGTATCCTCCTCTTATTTTTCGCCCCATTTGGTAGATGGGAATTAACCGATTTGTGGACCGGTACCATCTTCGCGGTAACCCAGACGAGGAGAGCGATGGAGTCTGTGTCGCTTGATAGGCTTCTCAAACTCAGGGGAACGCCTGAGTACGATGAGAAATGGCAGGAGTTTTACGATCTCCTCCCTCCCCCAGACACAGAGGTGTACTATGAGACACCGGAGGAGGCAGCTGCGCGAATTCAGCTGATCCCAGTCAACGGGAGGGGGTAACCTCCCCCCGTACATAGCCAAGGAAGGCAAATTAAAAGCTGAGGAGGAAAAGAACGATGTATGATTTCGTGGTCATCGACCCTCGTGCCAATGAGGAAACAGAAAGGATGTTCCAGAACCCCGTTTATGGGGTAGAGATCACCATCCCGGCGCTCGCGGAGCGCTGCGTTTGGAACCTTGACCACCACGGGGTGAATGTTGGTCTCCCACCTGCCATTGAGCAGGCGCTGACATGCAAGCTCCCGCCGGAAGGGGCGACTATCGCAACGATACGCCCAGACCTAGATAGCGTTGGATCCATGGCGGTAATGGCCAGGAGGGCTGAATGGGATGAGGGGAGACCAGTGACCGGGTTAGGAGACTGGGAAACCAATCTCAGTCTGGACCTTCATTGGTCTGAAACAATGTTCCAGACCCTAGCCTTCAGAGATAGAGTTCTGAAAGTCGCTACCGCTGACGCAGGCGCGACGGCAGGGGAATGGAGACCCCTTAATCTGCCATCAAGGAGCACCCCATGGCCTGAAGCGGTCGCGGCAAGCGACCGACAAGACCTTTCTGCCATTGCTCTTGCTGTCAGCGATTACAAAGTCCCCCTCGTGGAGAGGGTGGAATGGATGCGACAATGGCTTCTTTCCGGCGCAGAGCCGGAAGGATACCGGGATAAGGCCAACTCGGACCGGCAAGGGTTAATCAAAGCCCTTGAGGACGGGACGATCAAGGTCACCCACGACGGTGGTTGCGTCGCTGTCGTGGAATCAAGTCATCGCAGCGCGATGACCATCGGGTATTCGTTGGCACCTGTTGTGGTTGCCATCAATCCCACCTTTTCGTTTGCTGGGAACCCCCCTGTCAGGAAGATCACGATCTGCCAGTACTCGGCTGGCTATGTAGATCTCCAAGCGGTGTTTGCAGCCCTCTCCAACCTTGAGCCAGGTTGGGGAGGAACAGACACGATAGGCGGGAGCCCACAAGGGGCAGCCTCGGTGCTGTCTGCCGAAGAAATAATCGCAGCAGTAACCACAGCAACAAGGGCCACTGTCGGTTGACCAGGTGTGGTAAATGGGGAGTTGTAGATAGTGGAACAAATTTTGTGGCGGAAAGGAGGTATGTGGATTATTGATGAAATAACCCCAGGGTAGGAGGATCAGGATTCAGAATGTAGAAGAAAGGAGGTGGTTGGGGAATGGAAAGGAGCGGGCACATGCCCGCCCCTACCTCACTCAACGAAGAAAACTATGTTTCAATCCCCGCCAGGAAGGCGACACCTTTAGGATACCACCAAAATAAAAAGGAGGCAACTTGTTATGAAAAAAGTTATCGAAGGGAAGATGTACGATACAGATACGGCCAAGGCTGTGGCATTCTGGGACAACAACCTAGGGAGAACAGACTTCGGCTGGTACTCTGAGACCTTGTACAAGAAGAAAACAGGAGAGTTCTTCCTCCACGGCGAGGGGAACGCGAACTCAAAGTATACTACGCCTCACGGCGAGAACAGCTGGGGAGGCGGAGAGGAAACGACGCCACTGTCGATATCAGAAGCCCAAAAATGGGCGGAGAGATTGGACGGTGACGAGTATGTAAAAATATTTGGGGATGTTGAGGAGTGACAAATATAACGAGGATGCTGGGGGTTACCAGCATCCTCGCGTGCCCCACCACAAAGCCGGCGGGAGGCTCCAAAAAAGGCCCCTTTCGGGGATTGCTGCACAGTAGCATAATACCATATGGCTATGATATTATCAACCTGTAGCATCACGAGAGGATTGCTAAAAAAGAAAAGGCCGGGGTACTCCCCGGCCTGGTATCCCTCATAGAGGGGTACCACAATGACACTATTACTCTATCACATTTCCCCCAACAACGCAAAGGAGGTGATAGATTGCGTAAAATTGGCAGTGTCGACAACTGCCAAAAATGCGGAGCAGAATATGTGGTGAAGACAGGATCACAGAAATTCTGCCCCGAGTGCTCCCTGTCGGACACGGCCCGGAGAGCGTCGAAGAAATATTATGATTCCACTCACCCGCTCCCATCTCAGCGTGAGTGTGCTTTCTGCGGTACCATTTTCACCCCGAAAGATCACAGGAACACCCTGTGTTCTGACGGGTGCAGATCCGCAAGGAAAGCCTTGCAGCAACGCCAACACGTTGCCGCTAATGCTGACGCGATTAGGGAGCGGAAGAGGCGATGGCGGTTGGACCGGATCTCTGAAAAGGATGATCCCCCATGAGGGGTCTGCCGCCGGGAGGAGCTTGCCTATTCGGCAAACCATTCCTTGATCTCTTCGAGGGTTTTAGTGGTGTGGTGTTCGCCCATGAGGTGGCGTCGCCCACCAATTACCTCGAAACTCATTCCCTCGTCGTCAATCCAGACGTCGAGGCGAATGCCGTAGACGGTGCGTCCGCGCTCATCCAGAGCGGTGATCAGCTCTCCGTCTTGATCGTACTCGATATAGTCACTGTAGATGATATTAAGATCGTCGTCCATACATATCACCTCCTTTCCTCCTTGACCAAGTGACCTCCCGGCGGCACAGCCCTCCTTGGCTATGTATGGGGACGGGATCCGTCCCCTTGGGGCTAGTAGTCCTCTGGGACTGTTGGCCACATTTGGATCCAGGAGTTGCCCCCATCATCCCATGCGACCAAGGCTCCGTTGCTGGCTACTGCGGTTTGATCCATGTCCGAGTATGGCTTGATTGCCGTCCCGTCGATCTCAACCTCAACCCCGTTGACCTCGATAACCTCCATTTATGTTTCACCTCCTCCCCTTTCTTGGCTCGTTTTTTCAATCCCTTGATACTCTTATTATCTCATACTAGCTGTAGTATGTCAAGCGATTCTACATATGTAATTTTTACCAGCTCGTTTTTGACCACGCTGGTTCGGATTTGGTTGGAAAAATTTACATATGGAAATAGCCCTATAAGCGCTTGACATACTACAGCTAGTATGAGATAATAAGAGTATCACTGGGAGGTGATATCCGGATCCTTGACAACCGAATATAGCGTCCAGTACCCGTCTAGATCGGTGGTGAGCCGCGAGACACGCCAAGACCCCGCAAGGGAGAGCGGTAAAATGTCTGAGCAGGCCAAGACCCGGCTCGTGTGACGGAGAATGACGAAAACCCAATCTTTAAGGAGGCTACCACAATGGCAATGTTATCAACCCGTTTCACAAGCAATACTTTTGGGATTGTGCGGGACACCCCGCTTGATAACTCGCAACTCTTCAGTATTGCACCATCAATATTCGCTGACGGAAAGCACTCGTCGAGGTCGGATAGGTACTCCTATATCCCGACTATCGACATTGTGGAGGGGATGAGACAGAACGGGCTGTTCCCCTTCATGGCTGTCCAATCCCGTTCCCGCGTCCCCGGGAAGAGCGAGTACACCAAGCATATGCTCAGGTTTCGCCCTGATAACAAAATCAGTGCACCGGAAGCTTACGAGGTGATCTTGATCAACTCGCACGACGGGACATCGTCGTACCAGCTAATGGCCGGGGTGTTCAGATTTGTATGTCAGAACGGCATGGTGTGCGGGGACGTCGTTGACGATTTCCGCGTCCACCATAAGGGAGACATTACAAACGACGTTATTGACGCTGCCTTCCGAATCATCGACGAGAAAGACTGTGTTGCAAATTCCATCGACACCATGAAGTCGGTAACCCTGCTCCCTGATGAGCAAAGAGTCTTCGCAAACGCAGCATTAGCTCTCAGATACGATGATCCGCCAATAGATCCAATGCAGATCTTGGCGACGAGAAGGTACGCGGATCGCGACGGGATCTCCTCTCTCTGGGGAACCTTCAACCGGGTTCAAGAGCACCTGACAAAGGGAGGTCTAGAAGGTCGGACAAGCGCTGGCAAGCGAACGGTAACCAGGTCGATAAGATCCATCGACAACAACGTGGGTCTTAACAGATCATTGTGGATGCTGGCCGAAGGAATGGCCGCATTAAAAAACGCCTGACAAATGCACTTGCCAAGCGTCTACCATTATCACCTCCTAGGGTACAGTATTCCGGATGGGGCGTCAAGCCCCGTCTGGGGTATGGAATTAATTACTATGTAGGGAGCTGTTGCCATACTGCATCCAGTATGAGATAGGAGTACGCACAATGACAATCACAGCAAGCGGGAAGACTTACGAAGTAACAGAGTCGGAGCTCATTGGGGCTATCCGCAAGGCTGGCCTCAAGCGGAATTGAAAGGAGGGATAGAAATGAGGCAGTCTCTATTCAGTATGGTCGGGGACGCCGACCTGTATGAAAGAATCACGAGGTATGTCCAAGAATCCTATCTGATTTTATGGGGTATTTTCGCGGTCCTTTGTATAATTTTTGGGTACTTTGTTATAATTGGAATATTGTGGGCCATAGAAAAATACAAAGATTCCCAGTTTGCCTATGATAGGGCGTCCAATCGTGCCCATAAAAATAGAAGAAGAAAAGTTGTGGCGAGGGAAGCCGTATACGCGGCAGAAAGGCACATGTATGAAAATTACGATGTGCATGAGATCCAGAGGATTGTAGAAGATGCTATCGCCTTGCTATATCCTTGGCCTGAGGATAGAGAGGATCCAAGAGATATGGTGCTACAGATGCTGCTCCGCGCGCGCTATAAGGCCGAAAAAGGGGAGGTGATTATGTATGGCGACCTCAACGATAGTTAAGAGGAGGTACAACGAGAAAACGTATCTCCGAGTACAAGCGTCCCTCCCGAAGGGGCTTGTACAAACTCTCAGGGAAGAGATATCAAAAGATGATGACATGCATTTGGCGCGCTTGATAAAGGACGCAATCGAGAAGTACCTCCTCACGAGGGGGTACACAACAGAAGAAGTTGATGATATGTCTGGAAAAAATTACATCCCAAAGGGGAAGTAAAAACGCTTGACATACTTGCTCATCCTCATGCAAAGCCAAACGCAAAAGAAGACAGAAAACTTCGGGAAAGGAGATGGCAGGTGAGTCATCCAGCAATGAATCTTGTTAAAGAGATATCAAAGTTCCACCCAGACGTTTGGGATATGGTGGAGCTTTTCAGGCGCGGCAAGGGTACGGATTTACCAGATTGGGACGACAAGTGCTATGTCCCGATTCACGCCACACTGGCGATTACCTCCCAAAAACGGCTGCCGTTCGATTTCGCAGCCCTTCTCGCAGCGCTTGCCCCTTGGAGAGTATCCAAGGAAGTGTACCGGTTTGACCCCGATCTTGAAATGATGTTGTATGATCAGGGGGCTGACACGAACATCCCTTGCGCGGCGTTCGACACCCTGCCATTCCAGTGTGTCTACATTGAGGCTCCGAATTTCGCGAAGGACTGCCATGGGTTCTTCGTTCACTTCGATCACGATGTGGAAAAGAAGCACTTCGAGATTCGGTTTATCATCCTGTCGCAGGGAGCCACCCTTGAAGGCGGGTGGGCTCCGCTTGTTCTGCACCTCAATAAAAAGACGGTTGCAGAAAGCTGGGAGGCTTATGTAGAGGAAGGCGTCGAAAATTTGACTGCCCATCTTGGCCCAGAGATGGGGGAGCTGTATAGCCTCCTCAAAGACACTAAGCAGATGGAGCAGGTGAAGCAGGGTATGGCAAGGGAGTTATCACGAGCTATGCAGCTCGTCCTCTATCTTTGCGCTCAAAACTCAGAGATAAAGGAGAACCCCTTGCGGATCCCCCGGGATCCCAAGAAGATCGTCGACCACGGCAAAGACATCCGCCGGTGGGATGTCGGGCTGAGGATTGGACGCATTATTAGAGCGTCCGCGTCAAGCCCGTCTCCAAGGCAGGGGAGCGGATCAGCTGGGGGCAAACGCCCACACCCACGCCGTGGCCATTGGCACCACTTTTGGACGGGGCCAAGGGATGACCCAAGAAAGCGCAAAGTCATCCTGAAATGGGTTGCCCCAACTTTTGTTGGGGTTCCTGATGACATAGACCCTGTAATCGTAAATAAGATCCTCGGAGGGAGGTGATATGTATGTCTTATGGAGGCGATGCCCTCATTGAGAACGAAGGGCTTGAGGAAATGACAGAAGGTCAGCTGGCTGATTACATGGCAAGGATAGCCGAGGAGGAGCCCTTCGATTGCGACGAAGGCGATGAGTAAAGGAAAGGCCGGGACAAAATCCCGGCCTTTTTCCTTGTTCCCCCGCCAGCGCAGGGATACCCCGCTAATGCAGGGACCTAGTGGCTCACACAGTGCACAAAACAATACACTAGGAGCACCCCCGCAGGGGGAACGGAATCAGTATACCACCAAAAACATCTGCAACGCAAATGGTAACTTCATACATCTAGACATTCTCCTCTACATAACATGCAATGGTTCATATTCGCTTACAAAAAACCGCTCATCACCAGCTGTTATGCCGCATTGCCTTTTGTGCGCCTTATGCCCCATAAGCCCATCATTTTCCACGAACCACCCCGGCTCGATCCGGGGGCGCCTGTACATGCTGTGCCACTTTTCTATGGCAAGATACATGTCCCAGGTATAATTTGGGACCTCTTTCGCAAGTGGTGTGCAAGGCTGTGGAATAAATGGCGTCCACTTAATTCGCAACGAAACATTCTTCTTGAGGGGTATCGAAAACACTCTCTCCATGAACCATTCCCATTTCTCGAAGTCTTCCATGGTGTCCCATGGGTACCCGACAATCATAAACATTTTGAATTGAACATGCCCACGGTCGACGAATGTTTTAAAGTAATCATAGATCATCTGATCTGTGATCTTCTTCTTGACTCTGAACCGCGTTTCTTCTGTAAGCCCATCGATCCCCACTCGAATGAGTTGGTTCATTTTGACATTTGGCAAGTTTTTGAGGACACTGTCCACCCTCATACTCGCAAACCCTGCGTTATAGCCCTTGATATTGAGATAGTCATACAGATCTTGGTAGCGAGGTACGCTAGCCTCGTCCGGCGCGTACGGGTTTATCTTCCGCGTCTTTGTCGTATCAGCTTTGTCAATAACCGCCTTGAGGTGATCAATGTCATATGGTCGGTATGGCGTACTGTGCCCTAGCTCGCAATAGTGGCACGCATATGGGCAGCCACGAGCGAATTCGATATACCATGCCGCTGATCTTGTCCCAGGTCGGTTAAGGTACGGCGGGTTGTCCGGCAGTGGGTTCTCGATGTTTGCCTTCGGAATTGGCGATCCCACTTTCCAATCTCGGCATATAATCGTCCCAGGGATATCTCTAAGCCCTTCAATGTCATCATCGGCGTCAATGCGCGGCAGCACTTCCTTGATCCAAGATTCGGCCTCTCCTACGCATATCACATCTGCGTACGGAATCGCTGGGCGCGGGTTATTCTGCATCGGATGCCCACCAACGATCCGCCATTTCGCCTTTTTCGGCATTGCTGCCAACCGTGCAAAGTCATTGCAGTGGTGGACAGATATCATCTCAACATCATACCCAGCTTTGGTACTACGCAAAAAGTCAGGCTTATACCCAGCCAACTCAGCGTGATGGGCTACATAAAAGGCCCCAATCGATCCTCTATCTTGATCTTGACACGCTTCAATCATGCATGTTTTAAGCATGGCTCCCCCTTGTATGATTTACTCCATGGAATGTCTGTTGATGGTGTATTAAGCCTGTAGTAGGCTAGCATCTTGTCTATAGTCTTGTCCCCCGTATCCTTGTAGTCAATGTTTGCCACAAGAGAGTGTAGGACGCTACGCTTGGTGTCGCTAAGGTTGTGGTACTCACTCAAAAATTCCGGTATCATATCGCTTTCGCCATGGTACCGTTTCCAGCTCGGGAACCTCTCCCTGTGTCTTGCGCTGTACTTCCTTCGGTACACAAGAAAGTCCATCGGCATCCAAAGATTGTCAAGAAACTCCCCAACGTCCTCCCCCCACATAGATTCAAAGAAATCCCGTTTTCCCGAAACCATCCCACGAGCGCTGCATAACATCCCTTGTATCGAACGAATAAACTTCTTATTCCAATGCTCCCCTATGTGGTTTCTGTCCTTATCGGTTACTGGGATATACTTCATGGGGAAAGAGCACATTGTGACCCCATACTGTTCCCCGAGGTCGACATTCAGTCGCATCTTCTCATACAACTCGCTTGGTTTATCCATAAAATTGTAAAGCATAGTGGTCACAAAGTGCCTGTGTCCGCTTTCGACAGCCATATCAACAGCTCTTCGATAAGTGTCAAATGACCTGGCGTCATCAATCGAAAACCGCACAACGGAAACACCAATCTCTTTTAGGGTTTTCATGTTTTCTTTTGTCGCAAGCTTGTAATCAATGCCTTGATTGAAGTCTACGGTTTTTACCCCTGCCTTGCTTATATCCCGTGCGATGTCATCAAACCTCTCAGAGGCAAGGACATTATTATCAAGCAGCACAAGGTTCTTGGCACTTGGGATTGCGACTCCAGTATAACCGCAATATTCCGGCTCAATTTTATGGACAACACAAAAGGGGCATTTTTTTATACAGCCCCTTGTTGTTGTTGCATATGCTGTGCCCTTGGTATCCGTCATCGTGTAATCAAGCGGGAGACGATCCACAATAACCCCGTCATCAAAACCGAGCATCCCTGGCTTGTCAAGTAGCCCAACCACAGGCATCACCCCTGCCTCGGCGAACACATCATCAGGCATTATGCTTGCCATTATCCCGCCCACATAGATCTTTTTTGCCAATCCCTTCGCTTGGATAATCGTTCGGATTGTGACATCCCATTGGAAAGTGAAAAGCGTCGTCACGCACACAATGTCGTACATTTCGCGGTTGAAGAGGTTGACCTCAGGACACCCTTTAAAAAAATCGACCTGGAATCCTTTATTTTTAAAGTAGGTCGATATCTTCATAAGCCCTATTGGGGGATATTTGGTTTTATATTTTGGTTCGATCAAGCAAACCCTTAACACGGCGTTACAACCTCCGTTTGAAAGGCTGGATGCCAATAGGGGGGGCGGTACCCCCCAAATGATTTTTTATACCCACATACGTTTTCTAGGTTGACCTTTGCCGGCAGGGTTTTCATCAGGACCTTTTTACCTTTGTTATTAGCAAAAATCGAGTAGTCCTCTATGGCAGGCTCATATGACCACGTCCAGACCCGGCCATATCCTATAGCCCGGTGTTTTCCGATCGAATGAACCGACTTCAAAAGTTTGTTCATCCCTTTCCGTTCCCCCCGCACAAACCAGCAAACCCTTTTTACTGCTCGTATCCGTTCGGGAGCAAACCGGCTTTTGTATGGGCCGGATGCTACCATGACAGATTTCCTCTGATCCGGCGCAACGACAAGCGCCATCTTCGACGATTCAAACCGTTTGCTAATCCGGTCAACCCATTCCGGGGCCATAGGCTCCGGAATGATGGGATCAGAGCAACAGTATACCCCGACCCCGTCTAGAGTCCTTTTGGCAAGAGGGATCGGGACATCGAGGATTTCTTCGGGAGGCGTCCATCTCCCAGCTTTCTTGTGGTGCTTCATCCCAAGACGACAAGACAACTCCCACCCTAGGACACCGTCTAGCGCTGGAGGATCACCGGCCAAAGGCGACGAGAGCCAGGCAGAAACGAGCCAGTTATTCAGCGTCGATGTCGACATTGGCAACCTCCAATACTTCTGCTTGTGTGGACTTCTTGGATTTCTTTTGTCCTCTAATCGGCGTTCCGAACATAACGTCAAGCCACTCCTTGATCTTGTCAGCATTGTTCGCAGTATGCTCTCTATACTCAGCTTCGTAGGCGTCTAAATCAATCTCGTCGCCAAAGACGTTTTCCCCGCCTACATATGCTTCGGTCTTCAATCGTCCATGCCCAATCCTAGAAGATCCCCCGATAACCCCTCCGGAGGCTTCCCAGTCTTTGAGGCACGCCCACAACGCCCCGACCTCAAGTCGGCTCACGTTGTGTAAGATAAAGTCGTGGTAAAACATGGCTCCAGGAATGACATGCTGGCCATTATAGATCATAAGGTTCGACTTGTCTTCCGCCGCTTCCGCCGCATTTTCCATATCAAGCAATTCCGGCTTCTTCCGTGCATCGCTGCGGGTATACTGCCACCCGCTGACGAAATCCTCACAAGAACGGAGTTCGGGAAGTCCAGCAAGCAACTCGTCCGGCAAACACAACTCAAGCGTGCCCCTATTTTCCCGACATACCAGAATCCCCATGCTTACAGACAAGCTCCCGCTAACGATTTGGTTCTTGAGGCTCCCGCCGAGGAGGCGCACAAGCGGCATTAGCTCTTGCATTTCGGCAATCCTTTGGAGGTTGTCTGATACCGAGGACTCGGTCAAGCTGCCGCCATAAAACAGGTAGTTCGCTTGGTCAATATTGAGTTTCCCGTACAGTCCGCAAGCGTTGACGATCAGCATAGCTCCAGGCTCTCTAACCATCTTGTGTCGGATAGCGTTCCCCGATAACACAGGGACAGCGTGGACATGCCCGTCGTGGTATACATTTGTTCGGTTGATAACAGATTCGTTCCCTTCGCTCCCCATCATGTGAGTAATGGGAGCCAGGGCCCGAGAAAGCATGTGGAACTTAACTGTTTTTATTTCATTCATCTGCCGTTCCTCCGATCATTGAACTCTTTCCAGAGGAACTTATCATTAGAAATCTCCCGCGCTTCCAGGAGGATTAGTGTCCGGTAGGTTAGACACGATTTGATGAACGCCATTTGCCAATCTTTTGGTTGGCCCTTTATCTCCGCGTTAACCCTTTTCAGTTTGTCGTTAGTCACAACCCCTTCAGGGCTTGCTTTTACAAACTCCAACGCTTCCGCTATAAACGAGTCTACTTTCCCTCCGCATTTGTTAGCGGCGATAGAGATCCCGTTAGATATCCGGTTCCAAACGGTTTTCCTATCCAGCGAATCCCCGAAAACATCTTTCAACGCAAGCACAAAATCGATAGCAAGATCCCGCATCCCTTCGTCCGTCTCCACCGTTTGACTTACATCCTCTAACCCCGCTAATCTGCGGCGAAACTCTACTGCTGAAATTTGTAACATGATACTCCCCTTTCTGTTTTTGGTCATAAAAATACCATTCTGCCAATCCCGGCAAAATGGTTCGCCTCAAGGGTTCTTTTCTTTTGGCGGAGCGATCCATGCCGCCAGCCTTGATAATGGCTCCATCATGATCTTCTCCCACTGCTCAACCTCTTTGACAACCCCCTCCTTTTTCGCCTGGATGTAGGTATTGAAAGTGACGCCTTTTAATGCTGGCTTGCCAATCTTCGTTGATATCGTTGAGGCAAGATCGAGCCTTTCCTTGAGCCTGTCGACATCCACTTCAATGGCTTCATCTTCAAGCAGTATAGAAAAAGCATCTTTCTCCCAGGCCACCGGCGCCCGGAATATAAGCTGCTTTTGTCCGCTATCGGATATGATGATCGAAAAAGGTGGTTCGGGGAGCTTGTCCGCGTCTGTCAATATCTCCCTGATGGTGGAGATGTGTGCTTTTGTAAACCCCAACCGCCTATCTTTTGTGAGTAACCAACTGTACATCCTTGGAGCCATCCCGCGAGCCGTCGTAAACGCCTTTACCGCTCCGTCGATAGTTTGCATGTCTTCCCATCCGTCTCCCAGACTCATGACGCATCCTTTGCAAACAAAAAGAGACGCTGGATATTTCGCGATGTCTCGGTTTGTAAAGGTAGGTTTGACGTACTCTTTTACTTGGTATGCTTCTCCGCACTCAGCCCCGCAGTAATAGCATCTATGATCCCCGGCGGGGTCAATTTGTGCAAAGAGTGTTGATGCTGTAATAATCTGCCTCACCGCCTTTCAAGCTTTCGGAAACCACTTGCTGTCTCAGTTTCTGCAACGCCCTTTCTCTCAGCGTCCATACCCACTGCCGGCTGATACCCATTCTTTTGGCAACCTCCGTACCTTGCAAGTCATCAAAATAAGTCAACACTAAAACCTCCCTCTCATCCTCATCGAGCGTAGACAATAGTGATTGGACATAAATAGAATCCAGCGCAAGATCTTCTATCCCCACTGACTCCTGTAATGTGTGCGGCGGAACAGCGGAACGCGATTCTTCAATTACCCATGGGTTTTTCTTCAAGTACATCTGGATGTAGCCTTTTACGTAAGCCACAATATACGCAACAAAAAGCGGGTTCTCTTTCCTGGTCCTCCTAATAGCAGCCACGAGCCCAAGGCACCCCACCTGGAAGATGTCTTCGACATCCCCATATTCTTGGCACTGATACGCGTGCTTCATTACCAAACGTAGCTTACCAACCACAAGATCATGTATAGCCGTTTCGTCTCCCGCCCACAACCTCTTCAACAGCACCTCGTCTTGTCTCCAGGTATTGATAGGCATCTCTCCGAATCCGCCGATCATGGCACTCATGAGCGTCCTCCTTCCGCATTTTTTACTCTCTCCTCCTCGATCGAGATCTTTGGACCCTATAAATGATTTAAAAGGCTCCGCAGGATGCGGAGCCGTGCGTTGGAGCTTATGCTATGTCGGATGCGACCAGGAGGGGAGCGTCCGATATCGCATTAGCGGAGACGCACGATTATTCAAGGGACATAAAACAAATTTGGCAAATTCAGACGTCTCCTAGCACGGAGATGCCTATTTCATCGAATTTGGCTATTTTGTTTTATGTCCCCTCCCCTTTATACAGGCTCAAAGACAACCGACCCATTAACATATACTGTTGGCGCAAGAGCCGCGTGTGACGGTCCGAAACTCATTAACCCGATAACAACACAGATCATTGTCCCGGCTGGGATCGTTATTGGTATTGGTAGGTCGCCCAAGGTATTGTCAAGACATCTCAACATCGTGCTTGTCGAATTCGCCCCTGATGCCCATCCTCTGTCTGCCCACACTCTGGACCGCTCAATTATTTGGAAGTCAAGGGTGCCTGGGTTTGGTATTGCTATCCCGATAAAAGGTCTGATATCCGCATTAGCCGGTCCTGTTACACTGGCGCTGTTATTAATAGACGCTACCGCCGCAACCATTTTCACCTCATACGGTATCAGTTGCCAATACTGTACGGCTGCCGTCCCGACAGGGATGCTAAAGGTATTCCCCCCAGACACTGTTCTGAGTATCGTATTCTGTGGGCTGAGCACTGCGCAAGCAGTCATAACACCTGATGCGTTTACCGCTGGGGCGACGGTCGTTAGGGATGGCCCCCCCATTAGTGATATCAGCGCTTTCCCGTGCGCGTTCCCCTCATGCGCCGAAAACTGAGCTTGGGATACGAACCCCGATAGATTGATGCTGTCTGCGGGCACGTCAACCCCTGAGACCCTTACATAGTAGTTCCCTGTTGTCCTGTCTGGCAATAGCGGAGAGAAGAGCTGGAAATCTCTTAATGATACATAGGCGATAGTCCCACCGCTTGTTGCGCTGCATATCTTCGTGATGCTAAGCCGCCAATACCTATATGTCACGGCCGCCGGAAACTGCAGGGGGATGACAGTGTTTATGCTCCCCCACATGGAACTCGTCCAGTTTTCCCTTGAATCAATGACATCCCACGTTGCGTTATTGTTTGACCCCAGGAGCTGCCACGTTGCAGGAGCCGACCCAGTTGTTAATGCTTCTATCTGCGCCAACCCATAGCCTGTACACATCACAGACTTCCCCAAATCAATTTGGACCCACTGGTTCCCCGTGTATCCGTTTCCTGAGGTGAAGGTGTTAGCCGCTGATCTCCAGCTGTTTGCCGCCCCAGAAAAGGCACGCCACGCGGCATACGTGGCAGACGCTTCTCCTGATGCTGTTACAACATTTGGCGTCGGCGCTGCGGCCGATGTCATTGTTGGTATTATTTGCTTTACATTCGAGTACTCGAAGTTTGGGTAATCGCTTGGGTCGTACGATTGTCCGTTCAGCTTCAGCCAGGTCGTGTCGCCCCTCGTCATAGATGGCGTCGATGTTGTTAGAGATTCCAGTACATCCCCAATCAGCAACCCAGCCCCATCACGCCCACCTGATTCCCCAAGGTTTTCGACCACTCGTTCCAACCCAGAGTCATCTAAATACTTCACGCGCTCACATCCCCATAATGGCATCTATCTCAGAATTCGTGAGCGGCTCGAAGACTTCAAGGCCCACGATCCCGTCACTCCCAACAACAAGGACCTTGCCCGAGTTGCTTGATCCTTGATCCTTGTCCAGTTTCCCCGTTATATCAGTGCTTATTGTAATGTCGTAAACCCAGGTTATCGCTCCGGTTGATGCGTTGATAGCGGTAGCAACATACCGCGTCATCTTCCCGCCTTGGGTTTCGTCTGCCCTGACAGTGATGAAGTCATTCGCGGTGATGTGGGAAAACCCGCTTTTGTTTTGTGGCACAGACGCATACGTGTTGAACGCGCCAACATACTGCCCGAGGTTTTCCAACCCTGCAACTCTCGTTAGCAAGTCGGCAAGATCCGAAGCGCTTGCGATGCCCAACCCCGCTTTTGTCAGCGCCCCTTTTAGTTGGGTACTGTCAAGAGTCGGGATATTGCTTAGGTCTCCATAATCTCCGGTAAATGATCCGCTTCCTGCGTTATTGATCTTGGTCACAAGAGCGTTTGTCAAGTCGTTCTGTGAGAGCCCATACCCAGGCACTTTGTCAACCTTATTATCAAGCCAATCGTCAATAATAGTCTTGAAATAAAGTAATGCATTGTCGTCTAAATACTTCATTTTTATCCCCTTTCTAAATGATGCCAAACAGCTTTGCTATATCCATGTTGGTCAGCGGCGTTTCTGGCAAGTCCCTGTTCCCTACAAGTGTCACATTATTTATTTTTGGTTTGTTTTTTAGCTGATCATAGTCGTTGGTTCCGCCCTCTCCAACGTCCATCTCTATCTCAAACAACAGGTCTTCGTCATCAATGGCGATGTCAAAATCAAAGTTCGTCGCGGGCATGTGTAACCTCCTCTCCGAGCATAAGCACCCCGAGGTATGTTCTCTTGAGGAATTGACCTCTGACAAGCTCAATGTCAAACGCATATCTCCCGAAGTCTAGACCGTCTGTTTCATCCGGCATCAACATCAGCCTGTACGCGTTACCATCAAAGGATATCTCGCCATTACTTAACCTTTTTTGGACAAACACATCCTTGCTTCTCGGGGACTCTTTCACCGTAAAAAAGATCTCGTCAAAGGGCTCCGCAGGGGATCCACTCCCTTTATTTGTAACCCTAAACGTCACCTCACACGTGTCGCCTCGATGCATCTCTATTTTCATAACCACCACCCTTTCCGAGTATGTAGAGGAGCCGGAGGGCTCCTGAAATCAACTTACCGGCAACTTAATCGCTCAGCTGCTTGTATACCTGGTTCGTCCCCGTTGCTGCCAATCCGCTAGCGATGCCAATAGCAACGGCAGACAAAATGTCTGTATCAAACAGCCCCGGCACAAACAGGAACCCGATGCACCCCAAGCACGCACCAACGCCACCCATGATCAACGGTATCCACTTGCTGTCAAGCGGCGACGCCTTTACTCCGACACCGATCAAGTAACAAATGGTTACGATAGCAGGAATCTCAACAAACCCGAAATCCATGTCTAACCCCTCCATTTACCCATTTTTTAATTTGCCCCGCGTCAGTGGCCCCGTCCATCCATCAGCCACCAGCCCGGACTTTTTTTGGAACGCTTTCACCGCCGCCTCCGTTAGAGGTCCATAGAACCCATCTACCACCAACCCCGCATTATCGCGCCGGTTTAGATACCAGTGTATCCAGTGTGCCCCGCTCGATCCTCGGCCCAAAGTCTTTGTCGGCTCTTGGTATGGGCACATTAGCGCTGCCCTAGTCAACGGCCCCACGTAGCCGTCCGCAACCATGCCCCTTGCCTTTTGGAATGTCTTTACAGCCGCCTCAGTGATTGGCCCAAACCCGCCATCAACGACAAGTTTTGGGCTTGCTGCTCCTTTGTTGTTTAGGTGCCATTGCACCCATTTGACAGAGTCCGCGAACTTGCTGTCCCTCCCAATCGTGGTAGTTGGCTCAGGATATGGGCACGCTGCGCTAACCCCCATAGGCTGGTAGTCGATAGCGTGTGGGTCTATATACACCCCATTACGCCTAACTCCTAGATGCAGGTGGATCCCTGTCGCATTTCCTGTCATCCCCGTGTTTCCGATGATGGTTGATTCGGTAACCGTCTGCCCTGTATACACCCTCACCTGTGATAGGTGATAATACAGGAGGCTGTACCCAAGCCTCGGATAATCTACCCACGCATAAATACCCGCGAGCCCATCCTTGCCTGCAGAGGTAACCTTCCCGCTTTCAAGCGCATATTGCGCCCAGTTCTGTTTGTTTGTGCCATAGTCCGCCCCTTGGTGGTATTGGGTAACACCGCCGAGAGTTCTCCATCCAAATGCACTGGTGAGATACCAGTCTGTACGTCTGAATATCCTGTCTGCTAACTTCATTCAATCGCCTCCTCTGGCCCGTGGGTTACTGGTGCCTGCGGCAGTTCTTCCCCGTCCGGGGGGATACTGATGATGCTGGTTACAATTTCGTCCATGCGGTCACTTCCTTTCCTTGTTGACAGACAGCAACGCCCCTATTTCGAGCGCTGTTTCCATAATGATTCTTGCAAACTCAGATTCGCGAAACCTTGCGTCATCGACGCTGTAGTCCGCCCCAATATATCCAATGGGTCGCTTGTTTGTATCCGTTATTTTAGCCCTCAGGGTTTTTATTACCCCCCGCGACGCCAGCGTCTCATATCCTAGGTTTGTGTCTGCATCAGTCCTGTTGTTTACGTCTAAAACCACATAATCCCGCGCTGTTAGGTCGTTTATATGGGTTGAATAACTCGACAAAAACATGTCCCGCCTTGCGTCCATTTGGCTCCCTACGCCAGAGTTCAGCGCCTCATAAGTGCAAGACATCTTGGCAAATGGCAGCCCACCGAACCCGCCTCCTGTGTTGTGGTACTCGCATACATAAGCACGATCAGCAGCAAGCCTCAGCATCGTTCGGTCTAATATCGTGTTTATTGCTGGGCTTACCTGCGCTCTCAGGTCTAGTAGCCCCTCATGCTTTTCGCCTGTTAGTTTGCCCTTGACATGCTCAAACCCAAGGTTACCAAATTTAAATGCAAAGAACACGACGATTATTGTGATGAGCAGTGCCAGCCCGTGTGTGTTCACCAAATCCAGCAGTTCTTTTATGCCCATTAGCTTCCCCCCTCAAAATATGGTCTGGCCCACATTACAATCTTCTCCGGTTGGTTCGCCATGATTGGTCTCCTGAGGATCGTTAGGGAGCTTGATGTGGCCTCATAAGTTTCGTCAAGGCCAGCGTTCCAATACTGCATTGTCATTGTGTCCAAGTCGCCCTGGGACACAGGTAAATAAGCGCCGTCTACGCGGTGCGCTATATAGCACCGTATATAATTGCATTCCGCCGGGATCCATATCTTGACGGTTCCTGTTCGGTTTTGAACGCTATTGCCGTATACCATGTTTGTTGTGCCGAGGTATTCGCTGTTAATCGCTTGTGTTTTGTGTAGCGCGATTGACATCCAGCACCATTCCGGGTCAGGGAGCTTGAGGAAAAGATGTTGCCCAGGTTGTACAGCGATGTACCCTGTCCGCGCCCTCTCGGTATTTGTTACAAAAGACCCCGTTTCGAGATTAATTGTCCCAAACAGCCACTCTGTATGTGTTGCCGCAGGAGGGTTAGCGACAACGGCCACATGGCTTATCTGCATGTATCTATCGCTTGTTCTCCCGGGATCACGCGCCCAGAAGACCAAGTCTCCCGGTCGCTTTTCTGCGTCGTTGCTCAAGAGCCACCCATGCTTTGCGCAATGCCTGGCTTGTGCTGCCGCTGTTCGGGGGAAGTCGTTTAGAGCCCATGGGACGCTTCCTAGGTTGCTGTTGCTTGGGTTCACATATTTCGAATCCTGATATGCTATCCCCCGCATAACCAATCTCGTAAAAGTCGAGCAATCAATAGCATTCGGAATTGGCAATGAATCGAATATTGTGCTTTGCGCGTATACCAATGATGTCCTGTTGTTAAAGTAGCTCTCCGCAACACTCATCAATGCGTCTGTTATTGGCTCCGGGTTTGCGTATATTGGCAAGTGAGCCTTCCCGAAGTCAGATCCACCGCCAATCACGGCGATGGCGACCTTGATGCTTCCGTTGTTTAGGATTACCACGCGCTCTCCTACGCTTGGGCTACAAGCGCGGAACATATCTATCGCAGCGCCTTCTACAAAAACAGACACCTTATCCCCTGTTACCGCCACGACCTCCCCCATGCTTACAAACGTTCCCATGTTTTCTTTGTTTGCGATTCTGACAAGAACGTCTGATAATGCCTCTATCCCGCGTTCGAGTTCTTCCACCACCTTACCCCCTAACGAACCGGCGAACCCTTGTGTTACAGGGCATCCCACAAGAAAGGGAAACCGATTTGGTAACTGCTACCCCAAGGAAAGCAAAATCTGCTTTTGTGTAAATAAGACGCGCTACATCGCCGGTATTATATGGGATGAACGTGTGCGCTATTTCAATCGATTCCACTGCCGACGATACTTCCGCAAGCCTCCGCCGCGCATAAGCTTGTAACGTCCCCAGCCCCTCCATGTCACTCACCTTTTCCTGGCGCGATATTTCCCGCCCTTGGGATATGGTTGAATATGGGGAGAGAGGGTCGTCATTTATGGCAACCGCGGACATTTCCTCCTCTGCGTTGCTCAGTACAACCACGAACTTGTTTGGGATGTCAAAAATATCGAAGTTATATTTTATGGTCGGGTTGAACGTACACCTTTTGTCGTCAAACTCTACCGTTGGTTGTTTAATTGCTGGATCAAGGTACCTGTATAACCTTATTTGCCCCGACGGATCGACATCAGCGGAATTAAATCCCGCGTAAACACACAGCTCATTGATAATTTCGAGATATGGTGTCCCTGCGTCCCAGCTAAGCATTGTATTCAACTGATACGTGGATGCGTCAGCCAAGACTGGCAACCCGAGGCTGGTTATTAGCCCCGCCGCGTATGATATAGCATCCGTCCCCGCTGGAAGCGTTACCGGTGTATCGGGAGAAGCATCGGCCACTATTTTTAGTGTGGAGTATATATCCGCTGATCCAACCCTTAGCGCCCCGCGTATATCATTCCCAGGCGTTGATACTAAAAAGGTTCCGTGCATGATCTCCTCCTCTTCGCCTTTCAGGTAGGAGGTGGAGTATACCCGTAAATAATTGAAGCCAACGTCAGGAGGGGCATAGTAAGGGAGTGACCCGGAGACCTTGAGAGGTGATAGGTCATCGAAATCCAGTCTCCCCCCATCGACAAACATACCAAGGTCTTCTCCTTCAGCCATCGTTTCTTTATCAACCAAAACATACCTGAAAGTGTCTCTTCGCCCGCTAGATAGCCAATCCATCTGCCATCACCCTTACCCAATTAACGGAAACGTTTGATCGTTGTCCGTAGAGATAATACGATTGTGATACTGTTACATCGACCGGCAACGGGTCTTCCCACGGGAGCCTCATGATTACATATCCTCTATAAGACGAAAGATCCTTGATATCTCTAATGGAGCAGCACTCCGGAACATCGAGAAAGTTGTCTCGGAACGCAGTCCCTGACACCGTCCCATTATACTCGTCTGATGATCCGTAAAATATCAGAGGTGCCGGATCGTCTGACGCCGTCGGGAAGATATCGCTCGAATGTTTAACCGTCTCCGTATACGCCAAATCCAGTACCACCGCCGCCACAGACCGGTAATTTTGTCCAAAGTTAAAGAACGCGGCCCCATATGATGGGATATTCACCGGTACAGCAAGCCTCGATGTTACTCCTGTGGCTGTGTACGCGACAAACACATACTCAAAGTCTTGGTCTAGCGGCGGGTATAGGTCTTTGAACCCAGATCCCGATGGTGCTTGGTCCAGCAGGAGCACGAGCCTTCCATCAGCGTGTCTCCGATAGATACCTACGGCGGCTGTCTTCCCTGTTGGAATAGCAATCGGGGTTGGCATTCGCAATCGGTTCGTTGCCGACGAGTTGCCCCCTGTTGATGCTGAGATGGTCCCTATTACCCATGGTCCGGGATAGGTCTCATCTCCATACACCAACACAAACGATTCCAGATCATCCTCTGTTATCTCCTGGTCTGTTCCTGCTACCCTTTTCGCAGCGCTTACACGAAAGTACTTAGCTCCTTCTGGGACATTGAGATAGAAAGGCCCTGGGCTTCCTGTAACATTCTGTCCCTCTAGGTTGGAGGATGTTATCCAAGAGCTGTTTGCGGTGGTTTCGTAAAAATGGAAGGAAATAAACACTTGGTTCTCTCCATCCATGCGAACAACAAGAGGCTCTATGGCCGTGTCTACTCCTGGGTCGCCTGCGATCACAAGCAACGCCGCTGATCCTGTATCCTCATCGATATCTATCTGGTAATCAGGCAAAGGTGGCGGGGTGTAGTCGATATATAGCGGTATCTCTGCAATTGCCGTTAGCGACGATGACGATCTGACCTCGATCCGGAGGGTGTAAGTTTGTAGATTCTCCGGCAAAAACTCAGCGCTTGTTATGCTGAAGTTCGTTGCGTTCCCCGTCTTGCGGTACGCCTCGGACCCTCCATCTGTTATAAGTGAGACAACGGCAGAAACCATCGTCCCTGATATATCGCTGTAGCTGAACGCCCCTGCAATAGGGACATCTGTGATCGGTGATACTGGCGTTATTATCGATATCTGCGGGACTTGGCACACCTTAAAGCTAAAGCTTGCTGACCATACCCCGTAGTTTGCGTGCGCTCCTTTTGTCCTGACTTGCCACACCACAGAAGCGTTTACGGCAAACCCGTTTACCATTGCATACGTCTGGGATGATCCCGATATGGCAACCGTTGTCCATGTGCTCCCGTTATTGGTTGAATACCTTAGTTCTGCGTCCTCTTGCTGGCTCCCATCAATTGGGTTGTGTTGCCAAGCAAATCTTATCCCTTCGGTTAGTTTTACGACACTTCCTGATGCTGGAGCAGTTAGTGTCGGTGCCGCCGGAGCTACGATAGTCACAACTGCGTTCGACGTCCCCGACCATGCTGAGTAAAGACTTCCTCTGGTGTTTCTGACTTGGTAGTAAAACGTCCCCCCACCTGGGGATGTGTCTATGGTTGTTATGTTTGCCCCTGAGATCGCCGTCGCAGGCCACCATGTCGTTCCGTTCGTTGAGACACGCCATTCCGTTGCTGTTTGTGTCGCCCCCATATTTGTAAATGTGAGCCGCACCGTGTCCGCGTCCACCCTCGCTGCTGTTGGCGTCCCTGGTGCCATAGGGGTGTTGTAGGTCGCTGCGCTTGTGTTGGAGTACCCTGACTTGTTCCCATAGAAATCTGCCCTCACCCTGTAAGAGTAGGAGCAGTTTGTTACACAGCTTGTGTCGCTGTACGATGTTACAGCCGAGTTGGTTGATAAACTCGCGATCTGAGTCCACGCATGCCCGTTTATCGATCTTTCTACAAGAGCCGTCCCATATGGGTTTGACGTATTTGTGTACGTCCACGACAAGTTGTTTTGACTGTCTGACACCCGTGTGTGAGTTAGCCCTGTCGGCGTCGCCGGTGTCCGTTGGATTGTTGGGAGGGCTTGCGAAAAGCTTCCCGAGGGATTTACATACCCACCCCATGAGGAGTTAACGCCCCATTTCCATGACACGGTTATAGTCTTGGCCCCGGAATGATCATGGGGTACAACGAAGCTTTGTTCCTCTGCAATCCAATATGGGCCCGCTGTGTACGGAATCGCCCCATTTATCGCCCTAGATGTTGGTGATGCCCCTGCCACACCAAGCGAAGACCCATAAACATCACTCCACGCGCCAATGTTGCCGGACGAGAGCGATACATACATGCCGAGATAGACAGTCGATGAGTTGGCGGCCTGATTCTGCGTTGACCGCACATACACGTATAAGTTGATCGTTGTGCCAGCTTGTGATTTTGCGGACTTTACATGTGTTGCGGACCCCCCAGACATCGCCATTATTTCACCATTCTTTCTTTGCGTAGCACTAATTCGGCCATCTTTATAAATGCCTGGCCGAGTTCGCTGTCCGAATCTATTTTCATATTACCTATGCTAAGGTTGTTTACTGTGGATTCTCCCTGTGTACTTGCAATAGGCGCAGCCGCAACACTATAAAAGGTCATTGGCGCCTCGGTAAACGCTGCCGACACTCTTTGGAACGCTTCCGGCATCTGCCCAATCCGTGCTGATATCCCTTCCGATATCTTTTCGACCTCTTCATACAGAGCGCTCTTATACGTCTCTATCCCATCAATAATCCCTTGAATGATGCTTTTCCCGTCTTCGTACGTGTCCGGAGCTATATTGATGTCGCCTATATCGAGGTCTTTGGCCTCTAATGCGTCCAGTCTGTCCACGCCTTCCTCGGCAATCGCCTCAACGGATCCCAAGAACTCTGCCCTCTTTGCCTTGATCCCTTCTATAAGGCCGAGTACGAAGTATTCAGCTCTTTCCGCTGCGACCTTTGATGGTGAGTGCTCAGCCCACACCTTCGACAACATGCTAACAGCTGCAGACGCAATGCTGGAAATCGTGCCTAGGAAAGACGACCTCTTGCTTTCGGCTCCCCTTGTCGCTCCCGCGATAAGGTTTGACCCTGCCGAAGTCCCGTCCATCCGTTCTAGCGTTGCCTGGGCATCTTCTCTGACCGATCCCACCGTTTTGCTTAACGTCTTTGCTTGTATGCTTGCCTCGGTGTTCGCTTTCCCCATGAGGTTATATCCAGCTTTTGTTCCGTCCATAGATTCAAGGGCAGTTTGTGAGTTTTTAGATGTTTTCGTGACCAAGTCAACGACCTCGACACCTTTGGACTTAGATTCCTTCACGAGCTCAGCCCATGTTTTCCCGTTCAGGTCTATCATGCCGCCGCTCATATCCGCCAAGGTCTTCAGAACATCGTCTTTGGTCATCCCCATATGGAAGGCAATATCATTTAGTTCTTTTCCGCCGTCTGCCGTCATCCGTTTAAACGCCCTTACGGCGCTATCAGCGCCTTCCGGAACCCTATTGACCAAAACATCGTATATGCTCAGAGATTTGTCATTAACGGCGCTCTCTAGGTCTTCTATTGACATCTTGTTCTTCTCAGCGTAATCCCGTATAGCGTCCCCTGAAATACCCCAAGCCGTCTCTAGCCGCTCTATGGTTGTGGCAAACCTTACAAATGTTCCATCCGCCTTCGTAACGGTGTTGTCAGCTTGGACATACTCGTTTGTTGTTTTCCCCAATGCTTCTCTGTAGATATCCAAGGCTTCGCGACTTTTTGTAAGCGCCATCTGCTCGTCATTATGCTTGGCGAAGACAAGATCTAACGCCTTCGCCATCTCCATGGTGTAGAACAGGGTTTTACCCGTCTCCCTATTGGCATTGGCGGAAGCCACCAGAAATACATCCCAAAAGTCCTGTGTGTTCTTCGCTGCGTTTTGCTGTTCTACTTTGAAATCTATTAGGGCCGCCGTTGTATCATCCAAGAGTTTTTGGTATGCCTTTTGTTTTGCGGCCTCCCTAGCCGCCTCAGCATTCTTCTTGAGGGCTTCTGTGTTTGTGTGGATTTCTTGAGTTACGTCATAGATAGCGCCTTTCTCTGAGTCCCAGGCGATTAGCGTCTCCCCTTTTGCCTCGTTGTATCGCCTTGCTAATTCTGTCATCTCTTTGTCTAGGCTAGCTTTATCTTTCCCGGCGCTCACGGCCTTTTCCATCGCGTCGATGATTTCTATCTCTCGGTGGTACCTGCTATCCGCCATCTGCAGGCTTTTCTCGCTTTCTTTTTGGGCCGACCTGAGAGAGTTGCTGAACTCATCCATGCTTCGCCTGTTGTCTTCGATCACTGTAGATAACTCTTTCATTCTCTTTGAAACACTTCCGGTTGTATCGCTAAAAATAACCAACGCAGCAACAACAGCCGCAATCCCCACCACTATCCACGTTAACGGGCAAGCAAGCAACGAAGCGTTAAGCCCGTATTGGGCCAGTGTCGCCGCCGCCTTTGCTCCCGTCTCTCTCACTTGGGCTTGCATTGCTATTGTCGTTGCCGTTGCCTCTGCCTTTTTTAGCCCTATTGTTACAGTATAGAGCGCTTGGGCAACCTTCATGGCCTTGTTTATCGTCTCCATTGCCGTGCTTGCCATTTGGAGCACTTTATACCCTGCCCAGGCGGCAAGGAATAGTTTTACGAGGGGAACGACGACGCCCATGTTGTTTGTCAGCACCTTGAGCGCTTTCCCCACGATATCAAATGCCTTTGATGCAGTGCTTTTGAAGCTGTTTATCCCTTTCTCTATGGATTTCCAGTCCATATTTTTCATGAGATCCTTCGCTCCGGCTGAAATCTTGGCAAAAGCTTTTGATATTATCGTTTTTGCTTCGTCTATGACTCCCGCAATACCGCCCCAGCGGGTCTCCCCAAGACCGTCATCTAGGGATGTGATAATGTCCGCCACCCCGCGCACGACAGCGTTCTTCATGTTCTGCCAGCTTGTTCCGATACCTGCCGTGGATGTTTTCGCGACTTCAGCGAACCCTCCGGTCTCTTCGCTCAGTAATATCATGCGGTCATTGAGCTCATCCATTGTGATAGATCCGTCTTTTAGCGCATCATAGAGCTTCCTTGCGCCATCTTTCCCGAACTCGAACGATTCAGCCAACTTCGACACGGCATATGGAGCTGTTTGAAGCAAGGTGTTCCAGTGCGCCATATCAACCTTGCCCTGCTGAAGCATCGTAATATAGGCGTCGCCGCCCCTTTGGGCTTTCTCGAAGTTTGCCCCTGATGCAAGTAGGGCATTATTTATGCCCAAAGTGGAGCGTGTAGCCGTATCAGCGTCTTTGCCCATGATAATGAACTGTTGCGACATGGCCACGGCTTCCGGCAATGTTGTCGGGAGCCCTTGGAGCCCCAACGACAACTTTTGTGTAGAAGCTGCCGCGTCTTCGGCAGACACCCCCATTTGTTGTAGAACTCTTGGGTAGGCGTTTAGGATATCGACGCGCTCGATTGCTCCCCCAACAGAGTTTTTTACCATGTTGAACCCGGCTTCCAAGACTTTGAACACAGCCAGGCCCTTGACGATATCGCCTAACCGGCTTGTGCCCTTCTCGAAATCTCCGGTGTCCAACTTGGTATCAAATTTCAAGGTGCCGTCGTAGGACATTTTGGTCACTCCATATCCAAAAGCCCAGTTTTTCGCTGGGCTTCTGCAAATCTTCTCTTGACACGGTCAAGTGTTTTTTTGTTGATGTCTTCTCCTGAGACTCGCTCGGTTTTTAATGCGAATGCGTTCCTAATTCTCACGGCCCGCTTCCGTTCTTCTTTCCCCATTTCGCTGAAATCAGCCGTTCGGTAATAAATGGCCCTTTGGATCATTGTTGTTTCTGGCAATCCCTCGAACAACGCCATGAACTCCCACCAGTGCAAGAAATCAACCGTTGTCAAGCTTATCCCGTACGTTGCAAGGAATGCCGCGTAAATCAACCCAGCATCTTGGTCAAAGTCGAACGATTTTTTTGATGATTGCCCCGCTTCTTCTTCCCCGCGCCTGAAGAACCACAGCAGTCCCTCTATAGCCTTCTCGATGTTGTCCGGGATCTCTGGGTACAGTTGGTTTAACGCGCTGTAAACCCTTTCCGGCTCACTAAGGGTTTGGTCGCTCAGGATTTTGTCGACATGGATCATGTTACGAAAGTCCGGGGAAATCGGGATCCCTTCGTAATCTTCTGGCAACCCAAGGAGGATGTTCATTTCGCCCGCCGTTGGGCCCGATTGGGTTGGTATTTTTGCAACCGCACCCCGAGAGCCTTGCTTTGCGCGTCCATCGCTTCTTTTAGCGCGTCGTTGACATCAACGATTTTATTAAGGCTTGGGTTGTCCCCCAAAAGCTTGCCAGCCACGCCTTCGCCAAAGGCGTCATCAAGGAAGTTCCCGAATGCAATTAACTCAAGATTTAACATCTCGATGTACTCATCCATGAACCCAGGGTCATCTGTCGGTAACGCGGGGAAAGTGATGCTTTCCCCCGCCGCTTCCATCTTTTCCCCGGCTTCTTTGTATCGCTTGACATCTGCCGGCGATGTTATATCAAAGTCGATCTCTAGCCCTTTAACATTCATCGGTGTCCTCCTGTTCGATTACCGGCATCTTAAACTTGTTTTTGTTGCCCAAAAGGTACTCCAATCGTTTTCTGCTGGGCTCATACCCTTCTCTAGGGTACGATTGCCCAACCCAATACACATGGTATCCGTCGGAAGTGTCGGTGAAGCTGACCAAGACCTTGTACATGGTTACGGCCCTCCTGGGGCATATTCATACTCTACTGGCTTCACCGTGCTTGTTAGTGTCGCAGTGAACGACGCGTTATCCCCGGCTGCCCCGCCAAGGTCGTTTTCAACGGCAATAGAGATGCTACCCGTCTCCCCTTTGCCCGTCAGCATATTAAAGTATACATAAGGTTTGATTACCGCTTGCCCGGTTCCGTATTTGATTCCGTGTGACAGCAATTCGTCTTGGAACGGATCCCCGCAATGGCGATCCCCGTTAACCGTGAAACTCCTTGAGGTTCCCGTCTTCGTTGTTACTTGCCCAGTCCTCAAATACTGGCTGTCTTGTGTCTGTGCGCTCAGCTTCCCCGAGGCTTCTGATACTCCGACTTGTGCCACAAGGTAGTCTCCGACCCCGACGCCCTCGGTAAATCCCACCGCAAAGACCATGTCGTCCGCAGTTGAAAACCCCTCAAATGTAGCGCTTGGCGTTACTCCCGCCATTAGTTCCTGCAATGTCATGGCCAATCTCCTTTTCGATAATACTCAAGCTCACATTGGATCTGATATTTTCCTGTATCGGCTTCTGGTTGGTACAGGTACCCAAACCCCTTCGCCTTGATGCTCCGCGCCAACATACCCTGGGGGAGCACAGGCAGATTGCGCAGCCGCGATTGAACCCGCAACCACTGCGCCAATTCTTCGCCAAACCCGGAGTTCAGCATGTTTTGAGCAGCGTCCGGTCCATAATCGTTCACGCTTGAAATAATGAACGGGTACCGGCACCGCGCTCCGCCGTCTTTGTACTGTTGCATGACTTCGTCAGCCGGTTCCGTGCTTATCGAGTACTCGATCCCTGCTTTCTTGGTGTCTTCCGGCAAATAGTTGATGTTGAGCCGGTTGTTTGCCATCAATGGGCAGTTCTCAAAATACTCGAACAACGCTTCAATGATTGTCTTAACCATCTTTTGCCCCCACGACCGCAGATGCGCCCCTCAGGATCGCCGCCCTCTCAGCCGCTTTCATTCGCTCAAACCATTGTCCGCCTCTGTTTGGGTCGTAACCCCTAGATGGGGAGGTGCGGTACTGCCGCCCGGCATATGAGGCTGTATAGCTGACTTCCCCACCGCTCCTCGTTCCCGATCTGATGAGGGCTCCTGTCTTGAGAGGGATTCGTGGAGCGCATTTTGCTATTACCTCGTCGTCAATATAGTCTTGTCCCTTGTTGAACTCCCCTGATTTTCGCGCCCCGAAATCCGGAGACCATTCTAGGGTTCCTGTCCCATTTGGGGTTTTGATTGTTGTTGTTCTTGGGGTTGATATTTTTATCGCCATTTTCCACCCTCCAACACAAGCAGGGGAAGAGGTTTCTTGGTTCCCATGCTCACAGAGGTAATCACGAAACTATTCCTGATCTTTTTGGCCTCTTCCACGGTGATCGGTCCATCTCCCAGGCATACCACATCCCCGTTGTTTACAGTGAGCGTGTCAGGGATCTTGTCTGCAAGGATTTTCACGCAGTGCACATCGTTTTGGGTCAGACCTTCCCCAACTGTAACTTTTTGCCCGCCCGTCCATTTCGCAGCAGCTTCGATAACCATCCGGATCCATGCTGTATTTCTCCCGTTAACGTCTTGGTGATAGATGGTCACCGTCTCGTCATACAAGAGCTCCTTGGCGTGGATTATTCGCCATCTTATAGCGTCTTTTACCGAGATTACGTCGTACGCACGCCCGTCAACCACAAGGCTGTCAGCTGTTCTTGCTTTCCCCATGCTTGTGTGCACCTTCACCGCAAGACCAGCCACCTCTTCAACGCCGTCGATTACTAGAGGAGTGGCGTATCCATTTGTCGTTGCAAATTCATGGCCTTCGGCGATCAACCCGATCCTGCTTTGCTTCAAATGAATCTCACCACTTTCTTCTCCGTCCCCTCGTTTCTCAGGTATGCCTCGAATTCAGCTGCGTACTCGGCCAGGATGTTGCTGATAAACGAAACGCTCACCCCGTCTATGCTTTCTTTGTTGATTCCTTCGTAATACTGCCTTCTGTACGCCTTTAAGGCAGCTTCAACAGCTATGCTCTCCATTACACGCGGCAAGGATTTGACGCCAAGACGCAAACAAATCCTGTCAGAGACTGTTATTATCAGCTCTTCCAGGAATTCGTCGCTTGGCGTCTCTTCCTCGGTTAACCGGATTTTAATCCTGTCTGTGAGTGCCGCTATCATGGTTATGGCCCGACTGGGGCAAGCCCGCTTTCGATTTCAACTTTGACAACCCCATCGAGACGTTCCGCAAACAGGAGCACGCCAGAGGCAGCCACCGTCTCGTAGGACATGGTTTTATTCTGGGGCTCGTGCGTTACGCCAATATACCCGGTCTCGTCTGTAGTGAGAGGAATAGCCTTGCTGATTTCCCCTGCGCCATTTACCACGATCCACGCAAGTACGATGTTGCTGGGAACCGTCGCGTACAGGTACCCTTGTGGTACGTTGGTATTCGTCAGGACGCCACGAACACCTGTGAACCCTTCGAGGTAGTTCATTCCAAAGATGTTCTGGTGGACAAGCGTCGCCTGCCCGATATAATCAGCGATATCAAAGGGGTTAACGAAGGCTATAGTCTCAACGCCGTCATCCTCGAACAGCGCCTGAGTCGCGCCCCACCCTTGGGCAAGGGCTCCCTGAAGACCAACGCCAGAGGCCGTCCCTGTTCCTGTTGCAAGGAAATCGAAGAATTTCTTGCGGATCCCTTTCTGGATCTCTTTGAGCAGTTCGGTGTCGGTGTTGATAACAGCTTGCGTAAACCCATGTTTCTGAATTGCCTCTACCGTTACGGCTTTACGCCATTTATTAAAGGGCAATTCGTATGGGTCTCCTTCTTCTGTTGTGATTTTGGATAGTGGGATCAGATCTCCCTCTTCCACAACGCCATTTTTAACATCTTTGATTGTTTTGTAGGTCTTGATAATGGAACCGAGTGCCATGGGTTGCTTGCGGGTAACTCCAAGAGCCTCTAGGAGCTTTTTTAAAGATCCATTGAATTGCTCCACAAAGTCAATGCTGTGCACCCTTGCAAATTCGTCCGTAACAGTGATATTGGTTTCTGGGGCCATTATTATCATCCTTTCTTGATCATAAAAAATAGCCCTCCCGGGCTATCATGGGTACAGGTCTAAGTGTGCGGCTATCATTTTTTGCCGTTCTACTGGGTCTGTGATTGCGTTTATCTGCGCTTTCGTCATCTTGGGAGGAGCGCTTCCCCCTTTAGGCGTGTTGCCCTTGAGTTTTGCTTTCACCTCACTGTCTACAGCGTCCTTGAACAGTTTGAGAAACCCATCGACGTTCTCTTTCGTTTCTTCTGCACTCGTGCTTACGAGAACAGACAAAACGCCATCTGATAGATTAATGCCTTTTTCAGCACATCTTGCCCGCGCAGCCTTAATCATCTCGTTTTGCTGGTTCTTGCGCTCAAACTCCTCAAGCTTGCTCTCAAGTTCTGCCATTCGGTGAGCTTCTTTTTCTGCCGCGGTCATATCTGCAAGCTTTTTCGCTTGATCTACGGCCTCTTGCTGTTCTTTTTGCCATCTGGCAAGACGTTTCTCGATAATTTTGTTAACATCAGCATCGGTGAATTTTTTCTCATCAGGTTTCTCTTTGTTCGGTTCTTTTGATTCTTTTTGCCCTTCCTGCGTTTCCTTTGTTTCAGTGTCTTTCGGTTGTTCTAATGTCTCGTTCTTTACATCTTCATTCATTTGTGTAACATCCTTTCCATTGGGTTTTACGTCTTCAATGCTCAGACAAATTTCCATATCTTTTAATGTCATAAATGCTTGGACTTCCATGTGCTTTTAACGCCTTCAATGCTTGGGCATAAAAAACAGCCCTTTCGGACTGTTTGGATACCATTTTTTGGTATAAGCTGGGCCAACCCCGTCAGACAACTTCAATTTCTTCCTTCAGCATTCTGACTGTGTTCGTATAGGCACGCTGCAGTATACCAGCATCAAGTGTATCATCGTATACGCTTCCGCTTCGCCCCATCCCTGCCATTGTTATGTCAATAACTCTCTCCAGAACATCCAGCAGGGTCACATCGTCTGGGCATCTGTCGTTTAAATGGTGTCTCTCTGTCATGTGCAGTTGGAACCATTTCATGGCTTTGAATCCAGCCCCGGTTACCCCCGTTGCGTAATCAGCAAAAAATTGGTCGATGCCCTCTATTTTTGTATGATCGTGTCTCTCCCCTATTTCAATGAGTTTGTCGGCGAAGTATTTACACCCCTTCCTGACATCCTCTATGTGTTGCATACTCTCGTTAAGCAGCACTTGTTTGTTCGGCTTACCATCCATTGTCCTACTATCTGCGTTGTTGCTTTTCTTGATTGCAATCATAATATCTCCTTCCTCACGGTGTTATCTGCAAAGAACCTCGCTGACACGGCATTGTCTTCGTCCCTAGTAAATTCCACAAAATAGCGCGGTATTTCTTCTCCCTCTGGGACTTCGTCGAATTCGTTAGAGCAAGCATGATACTCAAAAGCGTTTTTGCTATAGCAGAACTCGCACCTGAGCACAACTATTTTTGAGAAAATATGTTCCATCAATAGTTCTGGATTAGACTCAACAAGTTCTCTTGCGATGTCAAAGGTTCCCCTGCGATTGAGAATGTGGCTTCGCGATTGTTCGATCACTTCGTCCGTTGTTTCCATCAGGTCGGGAACATCTTTTCTGCTCATACTTCCCCTTTCTCGTCCTTCGCCGCGTTATTGGCCTTGCTTTTCGCCTTTGCCTTCTTGTTCTCTCTTGCCTGACACGCTACTACCGCTTTCTCAAGAGTTGTGCCGTGTGCTAGCCTTTTGGCATTACCAGTTTCGTCTCTCACATACGCTCCATAGCCGCCTTTTTTTGTGCCCCACATATACTTGCAAACGACATACGTCTCTCCTTCGCCTTTGGCGGTAATGGACATCCCGCTACTTTCCCAAACAAGCATCACTTCGCCTCCTCCCCATTCAGTTTCTTCAACGCTCGTACATACTGCCCACTTCCTGACTCTCTTGCTTCTGCGATCCGCCGCAGCTCTGTCTTCACATCGTCAACAGCTGAAATGACATTTTGATACAGCGTTTCCTCGGAAACGATCCCCCAAAGATTCGCCGCGATTGTGCTTTCTTCTAAGAGGTTCGCCGGGACATTTCTTGTGAATTTATACGTTATGTTTTGCCATTCCCCTGCAAGGGGAGACGATGGAATGTTCGCTATTGTTTTGTACCGGTTAATCATCGATGCTGTGAACTTGCGTTCTTTCGTCATCCCAAGGTTGCTCATCCCTTGGAGCTTGTATCGCAAGCTTACGCCAGAACTCCCTCCAAAGTCTTCATCGCCAATATTGGCTACAAGCGAAATCTGGAAAATAAGTTGCTCTAAGCGGTTTATTAGGTTCTCTTGCGTCCCGTCGCTTTCTGGTTTTGAAAGGAATTCTACTGTTATCTTATCAGAGTTCCCAATCTCTCCCTCGATGTTGATAATTCGGCTATTCCTAAGCTCTGCCAGCGTTTTCTCATCGAGCGCTGCTCCAAGGATGGACAAGTATGCATCAGCGTAATAATCAACGTCATTCGCTTTTTCAGATAGCGCTTTGTTATAAGCGTTTATAAGTGTTTCGACGCTCTCAAAGGCCCCTATTCGTTCGGCGTTCTCAACATATTCGATAATCGGCACAGCACAAAATCGCTGCGGCTTTTTGTGCAATAACCGTATCTCTCCGGCATCATCGCGAAAGTGGGTTATTTCTTCATCATCAGAAAACGTCCCTTCAATATGTCCCTTTGTATTTTTGTAATAATGTACCCCATAAATCGGGTTTCCTACAATGCTTTCGTCATATATCAAGAAACAGTTTTGCGGAGACAGTGGGGCAATCCCCACGTTTGAGTTCTCATCCAAATAAAGCAACTCAAATGCGTGCCCGTAGATGGAGCACATTTTTGATAGTTCGGCGTTGTTGTCATCTTGGTTGTTGTACCGGTTTAAGAATTGCAAGAATGCCGCGACCACGTCATTTACGTGGAGCACTTTGACAGGGTTCCCCATGAAAAAGCCGTTGTAAGTGTCTGTGATATACTTCGCGAAATTAACAACAAGCCGATTGTCTGGCTTGTACGCTGGTTTAGCCGCTTGAACCAGGATCGGGTGCTTGCCGTCATACATGTTTTTCAGCCTGGTATACCGCGTGCATTCTATTTCGTGTTGTTGGATAAACTTTGACATCTTTTCCGGCGTCAGTTGTTCACCTTCTGGTAATATAAACATGCTCAATCACCCTCTCCAATCGCTACCGCTGCAGTTTTTACTATTGCCCTTATCATCCTTGTCAGCCACTCCACCAACAGCTCATCGTTGTAATATCTCGGCAACCCGCTCTCTATGAGATACCCATGGATTATCTCGTGCGTTATTGCCGCCTCCCGCTCTTTTTCGTCTAGACCTTCTTGGATCGTGATCGTTTTTTCGTCGGGATCTATAAGCCCAAAGCAAACAGCGTCTTCATGGACAACAACATCAAGGTGTTTAATTTCGTATTTTGTCCCAAGTATAGATACGTTCTTTGGTTTTTTCACTTTAGATCCCCTCTGAAAACAAGCTTACTCTCACACCGCGCGGTTTTCGCCAGCCCTCGACGCCATACCTTAATGCGCTCATGGCATCATCAAAAATAGCCACTGGCGTATCTGTGTAGTCGCCGGTGACTTGGTCTCTTATCCATTTCCATTGTTGAAGTTCTTTGATCGTGTTGACGCAGGACGGGTGCACATAAATATTACGTTGCTTCAGCCAGTCTATTTGTGCGTTTATTGATCTTGATGTCCCGCGCTCCTTGCTAACGGCCACAGCCTTATATCCAGCGTTGTGCCACAACCGCGTCCTGTCCGGCTCCGCCGACTCACACCACATGATAATATCTTTGGGGGCATTCGCTGCTTTGATAATCTCCATCGTATCCATCTGGGTCTTATAAAACTCTTTGTATATATATACATCGTCGCCCTTCATCCCCAATTGCAAGATTACATTTGGGTGGTTGAACCCAAAGTCTTGGCCTTGGGCGACGTCTTCATACTCCTCGGGATTTTGCGATATCTCTTCTACAGCCCAGTTTGTAAATATCAGGCCCCCGGACTCACCCCATTCGCCCAGACCATACACCAGGTATCCTTCCGGATCAACTTCTTTCCTGCGTAACATACGGTCTTTGTATGCATCATCAATAAATCGGTTGCTTAGGTACGTTGAGTGATGTGTGAGCGTGTCTTTGTCTCTTTTATCAAAGAATTTCTTCTTGATCCAGTGTGTGCTTGTTACCGGATTGAAGGTTCCTTTTATCTGGTAAAACAGCCCATCCGGCAGTTTCCCACGCAAGCGGTCGTCTAGTATCTCAAAGTCTGGCTGAGAAAGTTCCGTCATCTCTTCGACCCAAATGTCCGTTAGCTTTCCGTTCCCGAAGGTTATTGATTTCAGTTTCTCGCGCTGTTGTTCATCATTCGCCCCACGAAAGATGACGCAGTTCCCATTAACACACCGTAGCATAAGGGGGTTCTTGGTTATTTTCCAGAACTTCGCGAACATCGCACTGCCATCCGGGCCTGGTTGGTTTATGACCTTCACGAGTTCTGCGAAGGTGCTATCCCGATTTGACACCTCTGACTTTCTTACACATAGCAAGTTCCTTCCCTTGTCGGCCATGAGCCGCAAAATATACTGTTGCGCGGTATCGCAGGACTTCCCGGCCCCGGCGGATCCCTTCATGATCACATATCTGTGCTTGGATTTGTGCACCGGCAGAAAAATCTTGTTACTCTGAACTGTTATCTCCATCGCCGTAATCCACCTTCACGGTAAGTGACAAGTCGCCTTCGACATTGAGCTTATCATTCCACAGCCCGCAGTGTTCGCCCAAGAGTTTCAGCGCTTGTGTCTTCGGGAAGAGCGTCACTTCTCGTTCCTCCATGAATTGGTTGCCGCGAATTTTTATAGATGCTATCGCCGCCGTGTCGTCTCTTGTATATACTTCCGGCCTTAGTTGCCCGTCCATCCCAACGATATCGGTTATGTCGGCAAACGCTACCTTCGCAAGTTCTCGTATTACCCTATCAGCGTTAACGCCGGTTCGCTTAGACCGCTCGGCCATTCTCCGCGCAATCTCATCCGCCACATGGGGCTTATCCATGAGGTCGTTCGCTATCGAACTCGCCGACCTTGGCGAATATCCCGCCCGAATCGCGGCTTGTGTGCCGTTTAGGTCTATAAGATACTCGTCCACAAACGCCAGTTGTCTGACCGTTAGCTCCATGGCGCCCACCTCTTCCATTAATTTAGTTAATTTCAGCATTGGAAAAATTGCGATGTTCCCTCAGCCGAGTCCAGCGGCGGCCTGACGCCAACCGCCAGGGGCATGGGGGGGGTATACTCCATTCTTTTCACTAACTAACCCAGCTCTACCCTTGCGTCCCTTTTCCCTTTCGCCTACTCCCTTTGTATGCTACCCCTACCTGCTTCCGCGTCATCCCACTATCACGTCGTCTGTTATGCCCTGTTATAGAGTGTGCCAGCAAAAATTCCCGCTCGTTTTGGTCACGGACGATACCGGGGTTGCTTCCTGACCGCGATGGTGCTCTTATGGATCTGGGCGCATAAAAAACACCCCCTGTTTCCAGAGGGTGAGTTGACCCATGTCGCCAAACACGGGCCTGAAAGGAGGTGCGAAAAAGATGAGACTTTCCCTTATAAAAGAGTGTATCACCCTTCTGATACGCTGTAAATATACATTCTGTTCCGCCCTCTTGATACGGTTCCATGTCTATTCCTTGTCTCTATACATCTGCAAAGCTTCACCACTCACTTGCCATCTTTCTGAAACATGCTTCGCACCACACTTTTGGGTGCCACTCACCGCTGTATTCCCAAATAAACCCTTTCCCAAATTCATAAGTCTCTCCACAACCTTCACAACACAGCTCGTAATAATCTAGTTCTCGGATCGTTTCTGTCCTCCTTTGTGGTTGCCCTATGCGTTTCATTCTGCCTCCTCCGTTTTCGCCACGAAACACTTTATCTTACGCGCCACCCACCCCTCATTTTCTGGGAATGCTTCGTCGCACGCGCTCCGATGGATGCAATCACAACACAAATTTACATACGCAGCCTCATTCCTCTGAGATCTCGCCACATGGCGCCAGATCACCAAGGACACAACCGCATTCGATATCAGCATTTAGAAGTGCGTCAAACCCATTTTTCACAAGGTATTCAGAAACAACTTCTATCACGTTCATTTCCCCATCCTCTCTTTTGGCGGGACTGGGAGCTCCATCCAGTGAGTTACCTCCTCAAGATAGATGTCCTCGTACTCAATGGCCTCACAAGCCCAGCCGGTTGCACTATCCAAATCCTCATATACATGCCCGATAAGCAGCTCATTTTGATAACCGATAGCCAGGCATTCACCTTCTGGTCTTTTTACCCTTACATCAATCCATTCGCTCATCTCCAACCACCCCCCTTCTCATCAAAGTGCCAGCAGTTGTTCTTTATCCGATCCCCGCATCTTGGGCAGAACCCTATATCCATCTCTATACCTAAAACGTGCCCACACGGCTTTACAAGGAGCTTCCCTTCGTCTATGCGTACAGCCGCCCCTGCAATTCTCGTCACCTCTCCGTTACAGAAGTTACACATTCTCTATACCTCCATCCTCTCGAACCTATAGACCCAAACCCAAGGGTTTTTATCCCATGCGTATATCCCGCCGTCTTTTTTTGTGTAGATGCTGTCCCAGAGTGCGGCGATATCATAGTACGCAGGTATAACGAAGTCATAACACGCCGTCCACCCCTGCTTTAAGAACCGCTCCCCTTTTCCGGCAGCACATCCCTCGGCAATCGCATCCTCCTCACTGATGTCCTGAAGCCTCTCTGCCCTCACCCCAGCCACCAGTAGAAATATCCTTGCGGCGTCTTCCGGCATGTGGATGGAGGGCTTCCACCGTATCCATCCCCTTGTCTTTTCGCAAAGGTCGCAATATGCAGTAGCAAGGTAGTCTCTCTCACAATCCCCCTCGTCTCCAGGCTTTCCACCGTACCGACAACGCCCACCAGCCAAATAGTACCTCTCTCCGGTAAACACATCCTCTGTCCACGTCACTTTCACCCAAAGTATATCCCCTACTTCACAGCGTGGCTTATGCGTTTTAGCCCACTGGAATCCCCAGTTCGGTTTGTCGATATGCTCACACCATTCTCCATCCCAGTTTTTTCGTATACTGCAATTTTCGCCATTCAACCCCCTGAATTCCGGTTGTGGCTTGATCACCCGCCTTGTCTGAGTTTTCTTGCCGTCCAGGATTGCTTGTACCATAGATGTGTTAAACAGTATCGGCTTGCTCTTATTCACGCTACTCCCTCCCTCCTTTGTGCAATTATCCCTCTTCGTTTGCCGGGTCTCCACCACACGCACCCCACACAGTAGCTACTATATCGCTTTTCACACGGATTATTCACAACCAGCCACCTCCTCCCAAGGTAATTCTTGCACAAAGTCGGTGCCCATCAGATCCTTGAGGCTGCCTTTCATGAACACAGGCGTCTTCCAAAAGCGGCAGTCTTTGACTATACTGTCGATCCACGCACGTTCTGGGACAACCTTGTCTTTTCTGTTCCCCGTCTCAGCCCCGATAACGACCCACTTCCAGCGGGGATATTCAGAACTGCTGTCGTACGGCGCGAACAAGACCGAACACTCATCAAATGCGTCAGAAATGTCCTCAAGCAAAGGCTCAATGCTTAGCCATTCGGCAGGGCTTTCATATGCCTCGCAAAGTTGCTCTTCGTTCGTGACTGTTGCGCCGAACAAGAATGGCGGCCTTCCGTCGTCTTCTGCCTGTTCGTCGTAACCAATAAATCCGTCACTATAACCGTCTTCGACATCGCGGTACCGCGCTGGGTTCTTCGTCAAAAACAAATATCGGTGCTGAGGCGCTTTTTCACAAGCCTCGAATACTTTGTAAATCCACTCGTCAGGCACCCAATCCCCGAAAAGGTCTGCCATGGAACAGACAAAGACGGTTGACGGCTTTTTGAGTTTTGCTGGATCATCCAGGCGATGGCGGTGGAACGTAGGGTGGAATCCATACGGATACGGCAACACTCGCCCAGTTCCCGTTTGTATTGGCAGGGTAAGGTCGATAATGCGCTTCTCGTCTTCCAGTGGGTACGATGTATACCCCATGTCTTGATTCCCGCATCTATTGGCTATCCTCCGCGCATAGCAGTACTCACAGCCATTCAGACAGCCGGTAACAGGGTTCCAGGTATAATCAACGTATTCTATAGCTGTTTTGTTCATTTGCCACTGCCTCCCCAAGCTTCTTTTGTGCAATTATCCCCAAAGTTTTCTTTCATTTCTTGGGTGGCTTCCTCTTCTGTCTGCCCTTTTTCGAATACTCCACCACATACAGCACACTTATATTCACTCATTATTGACTCCTTTCATCCATTGCAAATGATTCTACGCACACCAATTTCTTCCACCGTTCGTTTCCCTTCCGCCATTCTATTTCTACCGTCTCTCCCAGCCCATATGGTAACGGAATGCCAGGCTTAATAGCGACACCATCAAACTCCTTTGGGGTATCTGATCTCCTAGACAGTCTCAATATGCTTATCGCTTCCTCTGTTGTCATGCCCTTCCCCTCCTCCCATTTTTGCTAAAACCTTCTCACACTCGTCTATTGCTTTTCGCTGCTCTTCTGATAAACTAGACGCTAACCTGAGTTTGTCTCTTAAATCAATGTACATGATACTCAGTTCACTTTCCGACCTACGTATTGCCACGGTCTGCCCTCCATTTCCCTTTTTTATCTAACCGCCATAGCCCCATACAGCCACACAGCCATCTTATTAAGCAACCTCGCCCTGTTCCTTCGCACCGTCATAATCCATCCACGAAAAAGGCTCCGTCAAATGATCATGAAAGCAATCGTATTCACAATAAACGCAACCGTCCGAAACAACTGGATCCCAATTGATTACATCTCCACAATAATCACAACGTAAGGCCTTTTTCATCGCTCACCCAGTCCTTTCTCTACTCCTATTTCCCGAAGTACAATAGCCATCTGAGCCTTGAAACTCCTATTTCTCTTGTTTTCAAGTCCTTGATCTTCTGGTTGTTATCCATGTGGAGTTGGATCTGTTGCTGCACCAATTCGTTGGATTTTAGTTCTGGATAAATTGTTGCCAAAGTTATTGCGCTCGGTTTCAACTCCCCAAACGTGTCCTTTTCGTGTTGCATATAAACCTCGACAGCGGCATCAATATTCGATTCGATATTCGCATTTTCGGATTGATACATCTCTATTTCCTGGCTGATCGTGTAGGCTGTTTTTACCTTATACGCCAACAAACATGATTCATAACATAATACAAGCGTGAGAACAATAGTCACAAAAATACCAGCCCCACAGAAACACTTCTCATCGGTATAGCTATCTGTTCGGAAAAAGAGAACGAAACAAACCACCAACCCAACTATAGAAAGCAATGCTAACAGACTAATCATGATCCCATCCTCCTATTTTGTTAAATTTTTTGTGTGTGGGATCAACATGGCCAAGGTCAAACATCATTTTCAATCACCCACTTACCATTCTCATCAACGATCTCACACCGTAAATTCTTTGGCCTCATGTCTTTTTCAACCTCTTCTTCAATTTCCGCCAGCCTCCCCAGGTACCGGGCACACTCCAGACGATACCAACGGACAAACGCTTCTTTTGCGCAAAGCCTCTCAAAGGCTTTTTTGCGATTCTGGTGGAAAGACCGTTCCTCCTGGCATTCGGACACCGTACCGCTGGCCGGATGGGTAATCCGACAAGCTGAAAAAGTTTTATTGCGCTTCTGTCCACCTTTACCGGATCCCCGAAAAGGCGTAACAATGAAATCGCCATTGGCTTTACTCAGACTAAAAAGCAAAGTTTTATTCACTGTCATGATCAACCCCCAACTCCAATAAAAATGCAACATTACACGCAACGTGCTCCAAGTGCGGCAGCCCTGATTCCTCGTCTACCCCATCTGGGTCTCTGAGGTAAGCCCAGATATGCCCCCTGAATAAATTTCCAAAAGCGCTAAAACGCTCGTTTCTCAAGCCTTCCAATGTAGTCATGAACTATATCAAATTGCTCTTTTTGGGTTTCATACTCCGTCGCCTTGTAAGCCATCCTTAGCAAGGCATGTAATGCATCAGAAACGACCTTATCCATCACTAATCCTCACCTTCCACCTCATGATTAAGCCATGCTAAAACATTTCTTACAGCAATTTTTGCAGCAACGGCTGTTTCCGAACTCCCCTGCTTGCCGCAATCCCCGCACTCTGAAATTTTGGCGCACATGGGTACCACGAATTCGGCCAGTGCTTCCGGGCTTGCCGTGATCCGATCAAAGTTTGTCCTTTTCACAAAACACTTAACGTCTCGTATCAAATAGTCAAATCCGTCTTTTTCCTTGACGCACTCACCTCTTTTGGCGCACATACAGCAGTTATTTTTATAGCTCAACCGGCACATCTCTGACATCTCGCCGCATGGGGCGAGGTCATCAAGTACACATGCGCACTCCCCATCTTCGTTGTACAATCCGTCAAACTCAGATTCTTCAAGAAATTTTGCCACAATGTAGCGCACAGAACGCATCACTCACCACTCCTTTCCTTTCCGCATAGTTTTCGCCCGCATTCGAAGCAATAATTAATGGGAACCGTTGCTTGCTCTCCGTGAATGTTGACAGCCAGTTTATCGTCTTCGCGAATCGCAATCATACCATCGCCATCAAACAAGATTTCACCCGTTCCTGTATATCGAATCTCGCAACGCTTACACATTGTTTAGACCTTCTTTCTGTCGCTCACCTTTCCAACACATGCTTCACCCGATCCCTCTCTTCCGCTTGCTTCGCGTTGTTAAAACGGTCTGTACTCCCTACCAAATACCCCGTAATACGACGGATGCGGTCAAACTTAACCCCTTTGCCCACCTTTTCAGTCATCCTGCTCATCGCCTTCCCCAACAACAGCCACATCAAACGGTATCAGCATGTCAGGGTTAATAGTGATCTGGTACCTAAACGACTCCACTTCGACACCGTGTAGATCTTTGACAATATACGTTGTTGTCTCGTTCAGCCCTACAAAATGCTTTTCATACGTCCCTCCTGGTTGTGCAACTATGATATCGAGCTTTGATTGTGCAACGTCAACATCGATACTCATGCGACCTTGGGCGATAAACAAGATGTCACCTGTAACATTGTTAAAAACGGTAAGCTCCCTGACAACCTCAAACCTATTTGCCGCCTCACTCACGCGCTGAGAGGCCACGTGTGCCGGGCTACTACACCCGCTTGTAAGCACCGCCACTGTTGCTAAACTTCCAAACAGCATCAACAAAACACCAAAGATTATAATCCTTTTCATCACTTTACCTCCTCAAGGTTTTACCTAACCGCTTCAGCCCCATATAGCCACACCGTCATTTTGTTCACGAGTCTTCCTCGGTGCTTCCGGACGGTTGGAATTGCGCAATCTATGGACAACGCTATATCTTCGTCCGTCATCCCGAGGATATATTTCCCTTCGACCGTTAAGAAATAGTGATCTTCCCCGACCAGCTCCAAAGCCTTATCAATTTCGCTAATCTCAAACTCATCCGCTGCAATCTTTGCCTCAAGGTCTTGTTTCCATGCTGCGAAGATGTCTTCTTCGCTTACGCGCACCCCCGTTTTTTTGAACCGCACTATGTCTGCGCTTTTTTCAGGGACAATAAAATGCTCAATCCTGTATTTATTGTCTTCAACCCTTTCTTTGAGGATGTTGTAAGCGTGGAGCCTCCTTTCTGTGTCTTTGTATGGTACTTGGTGGGGTCTGCCCTTGAATGCCTCTCTTACCGCCTCAACGACGACCTGCCTAAGCTCACTCTTGTCGACTTTCATCACTCAAATCACCCGCCTTTTGCTTCGCCACAAAACACTTGATTTCCCTAGCAACCCATACTTCATCCGCCGAATTTATATCACATTCCTCCGCTCCTCTCTTGGCGCAATTAATGCACTCATTAGCGTGCGCCACCTCACAGTCCATCGCATCACATGGGGCTAGATCACCTGGCCTGCACGCACATTCGCCTCCATTCCAAAAGCAGAGGCCATTTTTTTTAAGGTATTCCTCAACGATTTCAATACCATATTTCATTTTTTCACCTATTCCAGCGCCTGTAGCGCTCGACGTAGCTCATCCTTGCTAATGCCGGATCCTCCTCTCTTAACCTTTTGTCGAGTCGCTTCACCTTCTTATCTACTTCCTCATCCACTCTTCCAAACATCATCTTGAGCTGCTCTAGCATTATGATCACATCAGACATTTCCTCTCTTACCTTGGACTCTAAGCACCTCCCATATCTTTTGTGTTTGCTTAAAGCATGAATCAATTCGGCCATTTCTTCGATTGCCATGTAAATCTGAGCCTGTTCGCCATATTTAAAGATAGCGCTTCGGAGCACATCTAGCTGCCTTTCGTCCATTCACTTAACCTCCTCGAACTCAACCTCTACCCTCGGATGCTCTTTGTCGACATAGAAGTAATCTCTGAAGTTCTCAATATGCTTCCATCCGTCGTTTTCGAGGATTCCTTCGTTTACCAACGCGTCCTCAATGGCCTTTCTGGCAAACCCAACGATATTGCTTTTGTCGGTCAGCCTGTCTGGCACGTACCAGTGGTAATGCATTACCACTCTTTTCCCAATTGGGACAAGCCCACTCATCTTGATATACCATGATATCTTGTCTTGGACGTCTTGTTTCATCGCATTCCCGCTGTTATAGTCGTTACGCCGCCTGGAATGCCCCCGCGCTTTGCAAGCGTTCAGAAACGCGTTCAGGCTTGGCAACCTCTCTTGTATGATCAGCTTCATTGGTCTTCCTCCACAAGCTCTGCAAATGGTATTCCTTGGTCTTCGATCTCTTCTCCCTGCTTCCTCATCCAAGCAATATCCCAGCCAGCTGGGCTATTGGCGCTTACAATCATACACTCTGGTACCGAGGAATCGAGGAATGGGCATCCTTCGCAAGACCATCTAAACACGGCATCTCTGCATATCTCTCGTATCGTCTTTGCTGACCTTATCATGTCTAACGCATCTAATTTTGTCATTGTTTTCCGCCCCCTTCCCGTCCCTCCTGTTTGTAGTACTCCCTCTCACTGGCCACACACTTGCCGCATCTAGGGCACGCATATTCCCAGTAATTACCTATTTTGTAGAATTTGGCTCTGTACACGTATACCTCTTCTTCGCTGCAAACGAACACACACCCACAGCTTCTACACTCGAATCTGATCATCCGCTTCTCCCGAAGGATTTCCACTCAGTCCACCTCCTTAGCCCCTTCAATCCACCCCATGAATACAGATTTTATGGCGTCTACTCTATCCGATGGCCTTGTATTCGCGAACACTCCGGAGCAGAACGCGTTATCTAGGGCTTCCAGAAGGGCCCCTTCCATCGCTCTCCCCGCAATGGCTCTTGCTTCTATGCCATCGAATATTTCTCGTGCTGGGCGACTGTCTCCAGACGGCCCCGTGTACCGGCTGGAATGTTTAATCGTCCTGTTGCTCACGGTCCTCCCCCTTCCCCCTTGAAAAAACAGAGCCAGTGTGTTTTTGCGTTCCGAGTGTTCTTCTGTCCGTAAATCGGCCGTCTGCCGATGCAGTCAAGAACCCTTTGAAGCTTGATGTCATGCTCATTCCATTTGAAAATCAGCGTTCCGTTGACCTTGAGCACTCGCCAGCACTCGTCAAATGCCGCTTTGATAAAAGGCTCCCAAGGCTTCTGGAGCTTGCCATAATGGATTTTCATGTCCGATAGATCGGAGCAGGAAGTCAGCTGTGGCGGGTCGAGGATGATGTGCCAAAATGACCCATCGGAGAAAGGGAGGCTTGTTACGTCGGCGATCATATCCGGACTCACATCAAACACCCGGCCAGGCTCGGTCATCCGGAATAGCCCGGCGCGGCTGTCGCAGAAAAGGACGTGCGGATTGTCTTTGTCAAAGTAAAACATACGCCCTCCGCAGCATGGGTCAAGTATTGGCTTTGACACTTGCCGGTTGTGTCCTGGTGTGATGTGCATTGTCACCCTGCCTCCTTCATACACAGTTCCGGCAGATTTGCCATGGTAATCGCTTCCGCCAGCGGCGGCGGTACCGCATTCCCGCAGCGGGCCACCTGAGACGCTTTGCTCTGTAGCTTCCCCTCGGAATCACGGTCAATGATATAGTCCGAGGGGAAGCCCTGCGCCGCGAACAGTTCATGAGGTTGGAGCATCCGGAGGCCTATGTCGGCGATACAGTACCGCTCTCCTTTGACTGTTACCAGCCCAAAGGTATCGCGTCCCGTAATTGTGTGTAGCGGCTCGGCGACAGATTGGCCGACGCCTCGGCCATAATACTTAACTAAGAAGCTCCTGCCCTCGCCGAAATGGTTCCCCTCCCCGCAGGCCTTCTCGCCGTGGTACTTTATCAATAAGGCTTTTACCAAGCCATACCCGTTTACACCGGTTATGGTTCGTAGCGGGCTGTCCACGCACTTCGAAGCGTTATCGAATTTAAAATCTACAACGAATGGACTTGGGCCATTAACTACAAACCTCATAACGCCACGGGCAATCCTCCGCATGGTCGCCTCGGCCAGCGGGCGTCGCCGCTCAAATATCGACGGACACGGTAGTGTCCAGTCAATGATTTCCGCTGCCGTTCTCCATGGCAACAGTAGGCCACTTTGCACCTCGGCGCTCTTGGGGTCGCCGTGTGTGGGTTCCGGCCAGTGGACAGGGATCCTGTCACGGCGGGCGACAAGGAAAAATCTCTTGCGGATCGTCGGCGCTCCGTAATCGCACGCTCTCAGCTCTTGCCACTCAACCCGGTACCCATGGCGGCGCAGCGCATTGACAAAGCTGGTAAATGTGCGGCCTTTTTGTGCGGGATCCGGCCTGCCATCAAGTAGCGGCCCCCATGTCTTGAACTCCTCAACGTTTTCAAGGATAATCACCCGAGGATGCACTGTCGCGGCCCAGCGTACAGCAACCCAGGCAAGACCCCGAATACTTTTTTCGACAGGTTTGCCGCCTTTGGCTTCGTGCGCTGGTAGTTCGGCGCTGATCGTGTCATCAAACATGATCCGGCAATATAAGGCAAGATCTATGGGTTCACCATGCTCAAGGCGGGTGATAATCGCGGCGATGGAGTCTTTCCCGAAACTACAACTTGCTATATACTTCATGCTCGTTCTCCTCCCCGTCAAGCTCTTTCCGGTGTGATCGTCTGGTATCCATGCACTCGCATCTCACGCAGCAAAGGTCTCCGTTTGCTTTCTCGAAGAGAATTATCCCGCGATTACCGCATGTTTTGCAGTCGTAGCCGTCATAAGGCTCATCCGGGGCCAGGATTACCCGCCCTGCCACATTAAGCTCCAGCCAAGCGCTTGACCCTGGCTGAGACCTCCTGCAAAAACACATCTGGCTGGTAATCTCCGGTTATGCCAAGCCTTTGATACTCGTCTTTTTTGCTCTTGAGCATATAACAAAACTCTTTTTTCAGGCCAGTCACACAGTCGTTTGTCGTCATGCAAATCCTATGCCACCCAAGTGTTCTGACGACTTCTCGGGTCGGTCTGCCAAGGCTTTGCATGGCCTCTGGTTCCCTGTAATACCCGTAATCCCTAATAGCCGCAATCACCGACGCCCACTCCGCTTCCGGATTCGCCTGTAAAAACGGGTTTGATAAATACGCAATTTCCGCCTTCAGGTCATGGATTGACGGCATGAATTTACTTTTGACGATTAAGCTTTGTATGGCGGATAGAAGCCGCTCTGGCTTTTCGGTGCCGAAAAACGGATACCACGCCTCCAGAAACTCCCTTTTCTCGGTTTTATCCATGTCTTTAAAATAATACGGATAAGCATACCTCAAGAGCGTCACACCCTTAGAAAACTCCTCTTTCGTCATCGTAATAAGCTCCTTCCTCGTCGAATTTTAAGCCGAATGCCGCGAAACTCAAAGGGTCTACCTCTTTTTTCCGCACAGGCGCGTTCAGGTAACCCTCGAACTTTCCTCCGAAAAGCGTCTCCGGCCGCAAGTATGGTCGCATGTCTTTCCCGCCTTTTGGTGGGTCGCGATTCCACAGGAAACACATTTTTTCTACGACGGTAATCATGTCGGATACAGTGAACCCCTCGTTGACCCTAGCGATTATTTTATCTCGGGTGGTTTTTGAGGTTGCTCGGTAATTTGTTCCGGCCAGTTCGTTCAGTCGGTCAACGATTTTTTTGAAATCGATTGGTTTCTCGTGAACGTCCCCAAGGGGGACTATAGGGGGTTCTATACTTTCCTTTACTTTACTTTCCTTTACTTTACTTTGTGTACCGATGTCAACATTTACGGGATTAATGTATACATTAATCCAGGTCACACGTGGTTCACCATTCTTATTCGCCTTGATATCTCTGCTTATCAGCCAATAATCCTCAACAAGCTCGATCTCTTTTCTCCTCTCGGAGGCAAGGATAAATCTTTTCTGTATTCCCTTAGATGTCAAAACACTGTATTTGTCAAAAATGATCTGGTCAAAAATCTTCCAGCGTAAGCAGTCATTAATGATTGCATTTATCGTATTAATGTCAACATTAATGTCCTTGCCGAACAATAATTGCCGCTCTTCTGTCCACTCTATGAAATAGCCGTCATTATAAATTTTCTGCCACAATTTTATGACTACACCAAACCCAGTAATGCCGTATTTAGCTTCGATCAATCTTATTTTGTCGTCCATATTAACATCAAGAGAAAAATAGTCTAGCCCAGATTTATGCTGTCTCGCCATCATTCAGCCCCCTCCTCATTCCATCACTTTATCCGTCTATCCACTCCGGAGATGGGACCATCTCAGCGTAGCCAATAGCAGTATCTTTCGTTGAGATAATGACCTCTTTCCCGATCCACGACTGGTCTTTTACTTCTATGGCTCTCGTATCCGTAGCGCTGTAATCTGTCTTCCCGAAGCAATCCTCCTTGACCCACTTATGGAATAAGCTCCGCGCCCCTCCCCTTTCTTCCGCGAGAACGTAATAAAACCATGGTTCACTAGCATACCTACACTTCCATATTTTCATGGCCTCTTCCCCTTTCGCCGCCTCTTCTCCGCCCTTGCGGCAGCTGCTGACACCCCTGCTTCCACTGCGCCGCAGAATCCATTCATGCACATAACCCCATAAACATCCCGGCTTATACACATGAGGCTATCATGATTGGCTTCCCCATTCCCGGGCTATCTGCCCGTCAAGAATCTTAATCTTGAGCTTGTACACTTGAATAGCCTCCTTAGCGCTCTCATATAAGCTCAGCGCGATATCTCTCATCATCCGTAGCTTGGCTATCTCCTGATCACCTTTGGCAAGATCGGACAGCAGCGTTACTGCCGTCCCCATTGCCCTTTGCTCTGTGATAAATTGGGCTTGTTGTACCCTGTAAGCATGTTCACACTCCGCGTATTTTTGGCCTCTGGCGCGATACTCGGCCAATGCTCTATCAAGATCTGTTTGGGTTGCTCTTATTTCTGTGTATAGGTCTTGCATCTCATCGCCTCCCTTAACTCTTCACACCATCCCTCATCCTCCTTATATACATTATCGACCGTGATAACCACGCGCGGCCGCTCAGAATAGTATTTACCCGTGCCCGGCGCGTACTCCACTACCTGGCTATCATCAAGCCAGGCTACACCATTCAGGGCATCCTCAATGCCCTTGATGTAATTTCCGAGATCAGGCCTTGATGTGGGCTTGATCCTCCCCTTAATGGCATCGAGCCTCTTTTTTTTCGCCCAGCTTTTTGGTATTGGCCTGTACACTGCTACCCCAAGCACCACGGGCCCATCAAGGGGAGGATTGCCCCCCATCTGCTCTTTTGCGGTATTTTTCACATACTCTTTATAGGCGCGTGATTTTTCAGGATCATATACGTGAGGCCACGGATTAATTGTGGCCCGTGGTCGCCCCTGGGCGACAGGAACGCCTGGGATTTCTAAATATATCATCCCATCACCGCCTTAATATCTGCTAAGCACGCTGCCTTAGCCTCAAATAGCAGCACGCAATAAGCTAAATTGTGCCCTGCTAGTGTACTAGCATCCTGATAATAGCGGTAGGCAGACCACGGATTACGCCCGAGCTTAGCCTGATAATCAGACTTTGTGCACACATAATGAAAATCGTCAAAGCGTGCTGTGTATCTGTGAGAATTGATTCTATCCCAGATGAGTTTTACCATTCTGATTGCTCCCCACCTAAAAAATAGCCCCAATCTAAAGGACCCGAAGGATCCATAAAGAAGCATCTCCCATCAATATCCGAGCAATAGCAGCCTTGACACCCATCGCGCCGCCCTTCTGATTTTCTCCATTCCGCATCGTGATTGTTGTAGCAAATTTGCTCGATTCTTCTCATCGCTCTAATCATATCCATAGCCTCAAGCTTATTCATTCGCGCCTACCTCACTTCGTTTTGCCAGTAAATAACTGCTCCAATCCATGGGTATGTCCTGTGTATAATTGAAAAAGCACTCATCCATAACATTGAAAGGGCACCCATCACACCTATTATCGGCGCAAATATCCATCACCCTCTCCGCGGCTCTAATCATATCCATGGCCTCAAGCTTCTCCATCTGTATCCTCCTCCCAAAAATTTCTGTCTAGGTAGGATTTTCCGAAGATGCGGATGAACTCTTCAACACTCATTCCTTCGTCCATCAATCTTTTTTGATGCTTTTGTTTGAGCACCAATGACAAAGACGCATCTTGGTGTACACTGTAATTTGATCCCGTGTGGTGTTCAATGCAAAGTGTTTCCAGGCATCCGTATCTGTCGGAGCTTCTACGCCGTCCTCCTCCAAACACATGGTGTGTTTGGAGGTTTCTGGTGGTTCCGCATATGAAACACCGATCGTACATCATATCACTCCTCCTCGAATTCAGCTTGCATGAGGAGTAATATTTCTTCAAACCTTTCCTGTGTTGTAGTTCTATCTAGATTATAGGTTTGAGCTAACTCTTGTTGAGATATCCCCTTTTCTTCCGCGTACTTTATCAATTTGGATCTGAAGTCGGACTTTCTATTTTCCTTTGACTTGCTCTGTTGTTTTTCATCCAATTCAGCACTTGATATCTTGTCAGGATCTTCCCCTGTCGGGATTGCAAAGACTCTGAGCAGCAGATACTTATAGGCGTACGTCATGGCCTTTCCAACGCCTTTGTCTTGGGTATCAACGCCCGTCCCACTGGATACAGCCGTAACATAATCAGTTGGGTCATCAACGTTGACAATCATATAGGTCATATCAACCGTGGTAAGGTATCCGGCGTGTTTTCCTTCTTTGTTCACCATTGCCTCCCTAGTATGGGTCTGGCTACATGGAATGATGGTGATTCCGTATTCAATCAATTTTTCTCGGACGGCCCTTGTAACTTTTTCTTCTGAGATAGCTTTGTATCTTGTGTTGCCGAATTGAATGTCATCGTCCTTACACAGATATCTGACATCTTCCATGACCTTTGAAATTCTTTGGTGAATATTCACGCAAGCTTCAACTCCTTTTTCAGGTTGTACACCCCGAGAAGGTGTTTAAATATCTCGAAATACTTGTCTGTGTCAGATACAACCCTTTCCTCAAATCCTTCCGTCGCATCGCGCCCAATCCGCAAGATTCGGCATTGCTTTACAGGGTGCCCATGCTCCTCCAAAAGGTGGCGATATGCTGCCAGCTGAATGAAGTAATCGTCGTATATGGCTTTCCCTGTTTTGAAATCAACCAGGGTAGGGATCCCATCAAGAACACAATAACAATCAATTGTACCCCCATAGCCCAGTTCGTCAGACACAAGAGGGTGTTCGCTCATAATGAGCTCAATATCGTGTTGATTCTCCCATGCAAAGAAAGAGGCAACTGCGCGGGTAGCTAAGTCAATGCTCCTTTGTGAGTATTGATCAAAATCAACTTCGTCCCCCAAAAGGTGTTCTTGGATCATGGCGTGAGCTAATGTCCCAACCTCTGCCGCACCGTCACGATACTTTGAGCTGTCGATTCCCTCTAGCCCAAGACGATTTGCCCACGCAACTAAGTGAGGCTTGTTGAGCAAGCTCGTAACTGTTGTTGTGCCTGGTACGAGTTTTCCATCGCTGGTTTTATAGCGCGTGTGTGCTTTTGAACCAATCTTGATCTTATCAACCATATCTCCACCCCCTAAAAATCGACAGCTTCTTGGCGGCTCATAAAAAAGTGTATACCATGGGAACATTCATTCCATCGGTCTTCATCCCAGGAGTCGGGGACTACGGTATCCCCAACTTTGTATACAGTTTCCCTGTCGTTAACGGAAACAGCGCTGGCGCCCCAGGGATTACCATCCATGTCCGTGATCTCTAAGACCGTTGCCAAGGATGCCCTGCACTTTCTAGTTGTGGCGCTACTACGCTCAGCTTCTGCCGGGATAAGAAGTTCAACAATCACTGGCCGCGACGAGGCGATACCCATGCATTTCTTAAAAGCTGTAAAGCTCCCTTTTTCCGGGGGAACCATAGGGATAAATGGAACATTTTTTCCACCCTGGAGGTATGCATCCCGGAGGTTTGCGCCCCGGAGGTCTGCGTCCCGGAGGTTTGCGCCCCGGAGGTTTGCGCCCAGGAGGTATGCATCCCGGAGGTTTGCGCCCCGGAGGTCTGCGTCCCGGAGGTTTGCATCCCGGAGGTTTGCGCACAGGAGGTTTGCATTCCGGAGGTATGCGCCCCGGAGGTCTGCGCCCAGGAGGTCTGCATCCCGGAGGTTTGCGCACAGGAGGTTTGCGGCCTTCCCTCCTTCACCATCAATCCATTTTTTATGCTCTGCTAAAATGTCAATTAACTCGTCTTTTGTCATATCCAACCTCCCTTATTTATTTGCCCTATAAAATGCTTCTGCGAACCCCTTAGGGGTGATTGCCCGTATAGCTGCACGATCAAGGCCCATATGCTTGTACTCCGGCGGGCAAATGGGGCACGACATGCCGCGCCCATTTGCCCGCCCATTGGGGTATCGCACGGATAACCCACCAGGCCTAGTCTTTACTGTTGGCGTCGGGGGTTTGAGGTACCCCCATAGATCTGTCCTCTTGACACCAGCGTGACCATATTCCCACTGCTCAAAGGTGTAAGCGGGCTTACCCAAAAACTGTCGCAAGAATCCGACGGGGTTTTCTAGGGCCCAGAATTTGAGCTGTGATCCCGGATACGCTCTGATCGTCCAAATGATCCTCAATCCCGCCTCAACCAGCTCCATCGCTTCCTCAAAATCTCGTGGGGCCGCTCCTTTCGCAAGGCTGAATTCGGTACATACAGGAGCAAAGAGTATGCCATGGACAAGAGCGATATCAACAAGGCACGAGGGCCAGCCTTTCCGCGACCACTCTATCCAGCCTTTCCGCGACCACTCCGTCCAGCCATCCCTCAAGAGTGTGTAATTCCTCATGTCGTACTCCGGTAATGTGATGATCCTCACATCGTACCCAGCCTCTACGTAGGGTTTTGACCACGCACCTGTGCCGCCACAGAGATCCAGGATAATTTTAGCCATTGGACATCACCGCCGCCACATAACCGGCGTTAAGCTCGGCCTCTTCCGCTAGACGGTACGCCTCCATACAGTTGTCTCTCTGTTCTTCGTACCCCGTTATCATTGCGTCGATTTCCTCCTTGACTTCGGCGATGACAGGATCGCTAAGCCAAACAGACGCATCCCCCAAGGCGGTGCAAGCCTCATATAAGGCTCCTATCCCGGTAACAAGGTCGAGGAACGAGTCTTCCCGCATCTTAATCATTTACAAACCCTCCCATATGTGGTACCCTTGAAGTGATAATTTTCTACGCCCTCGGCTTTATGCTGGGGGCATTTTAGGTGGTGCCGTAATCCGTCGTTCTTCCCTCCTCTGGTTTTGCTATCACGGCGTAATACTTGTGATTTTTTGGCCGCTCTACATATACCGGCGTCACCTTTAGCGACATCTCTGCAAAATCGACGTATGACACGCCGCATTTGCAGGTGAAAAACTTCTCCCCTTTGTACGATCCGGGGGAGGACTCTTCGAATTGTATATATTGCGAGAGATCCTGCTCCCCGCATGTTGGGCAGGTTGTGCCCAAAAAGACACATAGAGAGTTTGTCATGCGCTTCTCCTCTTCCTGGAGAGCAACAGATGTGCTCTCGCGATAAACTCATGATTTGTCATATGATCCTCAACGGATCTTACCGCGTGTCTAATACCACGCTCGATTCTAGATGGTGTTGTCGAAAACTCCTTTGCGACGTCTGGATACAACTCTTTTGTAACCATGACGCCAGGGGCATACAAATCGATGGCTTTGGCAAGGTACCAGAAGCCTGAATAATGGACCTTAACGCCAAGCCCTAATAAATAATCTTCTATCATTTCCATTTTATTGTCTGTCATTTCGCCACCCTGAGCCCGTTACTAAACCGGCTCTCCTTTCCGGACCTATATTCAACCTCTCTTTCGAGGACTTCGGCCCGTGATTTTGCGTCGGACAAAGCATCTTGCAACGCCTTGATTTCTCTTCTCAGCTTGTCCGTCTCCGAAAAGTAGAGGTCGGACATTTTGTTTTTCTCGTCCTCTTTTTTGTCGCCCCAAGCCTTCCATTGCTCGATGACGCGGTCTGCGTAATCCCGAGCAAAGTGCTCTAAGGCATCTTCGATTCTGTCTAATCTGGATCCCATCCTTTTCGATAAAGATAGGTATGCCCCCAAGAAAACGCAGGCAATAAGCGCTGTTGTGCCTAGCGATAATATGCTAATCATCGGTTCCCGCCCCCTTTTTCTCGCCGCTCCCTTCCTCAAGAGTGAGCACTTTTATTGCTATCTCCAGCCCTAGGCAAAGGCCTTCATGGATCCCATCGAAATAGCTTTGCTGCCCACCATCTAATGCCTTGCGAAAGGTATCATTTAAGTCTCGAAGCCTATCCAAGACGTTCATCATCTCTTCCTCCTTCTACGCTGTTGTCAGCGCTATTTGTATTTTTACTCCTTTTTGCCGTAACGGCGACTTGCCATTGATTCATGGCGGTTCTGACTACTTTTTCTTTTCGCAATTCCGAATGACATCAATTGTCCAAAACCCCATTATCATTAGTAAAACGACAATGGTAACGATAAACGAACTGTTCATCTTCCGCCTCCCTTCCGTTTTCTCGTGTTTTTGAGACCAGAGATTATATAGACACACGCAAACACTGTGCCAAATATAAGCACAGCAAGCAGGGAAACCAGGGAAACCACGAATATAGAGCCTAGATCCGTCAACAAAAAAATAACATCATCCACTCGCTTCACATCCTCGACGGTGGTACTTTCCATACACCGCATCGCTCACTGATAGTTTAAGCCCGAAGCTATCATTGACCGTCATTAGGCTTACTGTGTCCGCTAGTATCGGCTGCCGTGTGGCCAGCATTTCAGGTGTCATTTCTGATTTTTTGATCATCTTGGGGTGCCCGTAGATGCTTGAAACGGCCTTATTCGCGATGGTGTTGGCTTTAATATAGTCAACACGGCTCGGATCATTTAGTGATTCGGATAGGTTTCGCATTGCTTCGCATTGATGCATCTTGTCAAGCATCCGGAAGGCGTGGAACGATTCAAGTCCAGAAGTCCGGCGAAGAGTTTTGAGGACTTCGAATGTCCACCGCTTGAATGTTTTCGCTTCTGGTTTGCGACTTTCGAAAATCGCTTCGTAGATTCCAAACTCATTGACGATAAGCATCTCCTGTTGCCCTCCCGGTGTATCAAGGGGGTGCTTTGAAAGCACATCCTTTGACAATCGCCTTCCAAGGAACCTTGCTGTTAGCCCAAGAGCGCCTGCGATATCCGCGAGCACCGCCCACCAGTCGCCGGGGATAATCTCGACAAATCGTATATCGTGACCGTCCCAAGCTTCAGTTCTTAGTGTTTTCACAAGGCTTGTCCTCCTTCCTCGCGGTTGGTACTCTTTGTTCATCAGACTCTTCAAGGTTGCCCATCCCTTTCTTTCGCCAAATCCCCCAGTAACTGCAAAATCAGGCCTATTGCTTGCGCTTCTTTTTTTTCAGTTACATATTCGTAACTTTCGAGGCAAAAAAGTTTAACAATAGGGACGCCCAAAACCCTTGCCATTCGGCACGCTTCCGGCAAAGTAAACGGAATTTCCCCTTGCATTCTGGCATTAAAAGACGTTATGCTCATGCCAAGCCTTTTTGCCATTGCGCTGTACGTTATTCGTTGCTCGAACAGCTCATTCCTCACCTCCTGATTCGGCTTCTGCTTTCTTTTCTTAATGGTATCCATCACTCGTCCCTCCCTCAAGTTTCATATCCGTAACTCATCATACCGCTCCCGTTTCGAAAAGTCAACATCCATTACATATATTTCTTATTTTTCTGTTCCATTTATGAAACTCTGTGATATAATGCTTGTATGAGCGCCCAAGTAATACTATATAAAGGAGGTGTGTGTCCGATGAAGACGATTTTTGCAACTAGGTTGCAAACTCTCAGGGTAGAAAGAGACATGACGCTTGAGGAATTTGCAAAGATGCTTGGAACGACGAAACCAACCATATGGAGATATGAAAACGACGAAAATGTCCCAAGCATGGATTTTGTAATGAGGGTTTCAGCTGTTTTTGGCGTCTCTGCCGACTGGATCGCTGGATTGAGCGATATCAGAGAAAGCCCGTATCTGCTCCAAAAAGAACTATTAAAATCTTATGAAGTAATGACCGTCGCAGAGCGGGAAAAAGTGATCGAGTATTCAAACTTCATCTTGCAATCAAGGAAGGGCGACAATAATGAGGGGAACTGTTAAGAAACGCAAGGATGGGCGTTATGAAGGACGTGTTGATCTTGGTTATGATGCGGCTGGTAAGAGGTTAAGAAAGTCAGTCTATGCAAACTCAAGGCAGGAATGCCAAGTCCTTGTTAACGAGATTGTTTATAAAACGGAGACCTCTTCCTACGCAGATCCAGGGAAGCTAACCGTAGGCGGGTATTTAACGTCTTGGTATGAGTCTGTCCACAGCGGGAAAATCGAAGCAACTACACGGGAAGGCTACGAAAACATTTTATACAACCACTTGGCCCCTTACTTTAATAGTGCTAAACTTAAAAGCCTTCTCCCCCTCCACATTGAGGAGTACTACAACGCGAAACGCAGGGATGGGTTATCTGATAATACCCTGAAAAGGCACCATGCGCTTTTATCCAAGGCATTTAATGATGCAATGAAAAATAGGATCTTGACAAGCAACCCTTGTTCACTTGTAGACAAGCCAAAGCCGAAGGAATATGTACCTGCCGTCCCTACGCGGGAACAATATTTCGAACTTTTGGAAGCATCTATAGGGACTGAATTTGAAGCCGCTATATTACTTATGGGGATGTGCGGATGTCGACGCGGGGAAGCGCTGGGGGCCAAAGGAGTCGACTTTGATTACGCTAGTATTACATATGATATTAGAAGAGAGGTCGTCGAAGTAAAAAAGGACGCTGTAAATAAATCGAAATACCGTGTTCTTGGGGAGATCGTCGATACTTCTCCAAAATCAAAAAAGGTTTTGCTTGTGAAGCCATACCCGAAAGGCGGAAGATCGAGGGAGTCCGGTGTTCCTGTATGGGTTTTCGACTATGTCCGCCGCCTGGATCAACATGCATACATCATCGGACAGAAGAATCGTCCTGAAGTGCCTACAAATTATTTCAAGAGATACGAGACGTTCCTAAGGAAGGCCGGGCTTGGGCATTTCAACTTTCATGCGTTCCGCCATTTTTACGGAACGTCGCTGATGGAGGCTGGAATCGCTTTGCGCGTCGCTCAAAAGATGCTTGGACATGCGTCGATCCAGACGACCGAAAAATATCAGCACCCGAAAAAAGACACAACAGCATTATACATGCTAGAAAAGTACCTTTCCGAGGGACAAAACCCAGCCCACAAATAGGGCAACCCGCTCCCAGCATAAATACGTTTCATATAGGACTAACGTCTATGGGGAGTCAATCTCCTCTTTCCAATACTTATTGGTCCTTGGGTTGTATACGCGCTTATACACAGGACCCAAGATTACGGTAGTGTCCTCATAGGCTTCGGCCTCTTGTTGGGAGCGGAAGCACAGCGGCGTTATCGCATCCCTGCAGTATTCTGTTTTTATCTTTTCTTTCTTGTTGCTCATAACTAATATTATATGTAATATGTGGGAATCTATACTGACATAATTTTCCGTGTTTCAACGATATAATAGGTGATGTAGACGATAAATCGTAATTATAAGGTAATAATTGGTATATTACTTTTATTCTCAGACGCATGGGGACTCAAGATGTCACAAAATTCACGTATAATAGGGTTGAAAACCCTTTTTTCTGGTGGTAATATACTTGTAACATACAAATTGACGCACAAATATTATACATCCGATAGCCTGTAAGCTTGTGGGCGTGTTTTGTGCGGAAAAAATACCAAAGAGAGAAAGAGGTAAATGAGTTATGAAACACGACCTGATGAGTGAATATGCAGCAAATCAAGACGAGATCATAGCAAGAGCGATCACATTGAAAGAGATGGTGTCGAGAGACGCATGGGATGTGTATCTTGAGATAGAGAGGGCAGAAGCGAAAAGTGCAGCACTTGCCAGCGCTATTGCCTATAGGGAGGGCCTCGAATTATCTTCTGGGGGTCAATTCGGGGGTCAATTCGGTGTATGCCCTAATATTTTATCCAAAAAGGTCTCGGGGGGAATCCCCGAGACCCATTGATTTTTCCGAACTTTACTGGTGCCGAAGACCGGAATCGAACCGGTACGAGGGATTAACCTCGCGGGATTTTAAGTCCCGTGCGTCTGCCAGTTCCGCCACTTCGGCTTAGAAACATTGGAGGCGGCACCCAGATTCGAACTGGGGAATAGAGGTTTTGCAGACCTCTGCCTTACCACTTGGCTATGCCGCCGGAAACCAACCGCCATAAAACTGTTGGAGCGGGTGACGAGATTCGAACTCGCGACTTTCACCTTGGCAAGGTGACACTCTACCACTGAGTTACACCCGCATAAGATATGGTGCCTCAGGGCGGAATCGAACCGCCGACACACGGATTTTCAGTCCGTTGCTCTACCGACTGAGCTACCGAGGCACATTGGGTGGGTAACGAAGCATCCGTATCATCATAATATGCGAATTCCGCTTATTATGCAACGAGATAAAATGGCGACCCCGATCGGACTTGAACCGACGATCTCCTGCGTGACAGGCAGGCATGTTAACCACTACACCACGGGGCCGTACTTGGTGGGCGATGACAGGCTCGAACTGCCGACCCCCTGCTTGTAAGGCAGGTGCTCTCCCAGCTGAGCTAATCGCCCGACAAGAATTGCCAACGAAACAACCTAACCAAAATTCTCAAAACCGTTTCTTAGTATACACAAAAACAATGTCCATGTCAAAGTTTTTTTGCCACATTTTTTTGTCCGAGCCACAAAGAGTATTGTTAACAGAGTATTGTCGAAAAGGAGATCATCCGCTATAATTTAGGCAGGAGGTCAAAAATTTATGCCTCCCATTCCATTACAAAAGGAGATGTTTACATGGCAGATATTCTCAGCATCCTTTTAATCGCCCTCATGGTTTTTGTGGGTTTTATCATCATTGTGTTTCTCGCGTTTCTTTACATCGTTCAGCAACAAACCATCGCGGTAATTGAGCGTTTCGGGAAATTCCACCGGGTGACAGGACCGGGACTGCATACGCGCTTGCCTTTTGGCATTGATCGAATTGTTCAGAAAGTGCCTCTGCGGATTCAACAAAGCAACATCGAAATAGAAACCAAAACCAAAGATAACGTTTTCGTCCGGCTCAGTCTGGCTGTGCAGTTCCAAGTCGATGCCAGAAAAGTCGTTGACGCATACTACAAACTCGCGGCGCCTCTGGCCCAAATTCGCTCCTACGTCGAAGACGCGATCCGTTCCTCACTGCCGAAATATATCCTGGACGAATCCTACGAGAAGAAAGACGATATTGCCCAGGACGTCTTCGATTCCGTCTCAGCTGTCATGTCAGAGTACGGATACGTTATCATTAAAACATTAATCACCGCCATTGAACCGGCTCAGGAAGTCCGGGACTCCATGAACGCCATCAACGCTGCCCAACGTCATCGGCAGGCAGCCCAGGAACTGGCGAACGCGGACAAAATCAAAGTGGTTACAGCCGCCGAAGCGGAAGCCGAGAAAGACCGGCTCCACGGCGTAGGTATTGCCAACCAACGCAAAGCCATTGTTGACGGCCTGAATGAATCTTTTCACGAACTCCAAGACTGCGGACTCAATGAGAAAGATATTATGACCATCCTCCTGACAGAACAATATCTGGATGCCATGAATAACTTCGCCAAACACGGCAACCAAGCGATCTTCCTGCCGGCCAATGCCGGCGGCGCCGAAGAAATTCGCACACAGATATTGAGTTCCTTAATGGTGAATAATAACGGTCAATAAATATAAAATCGAGAATCAGAAGTCATGACAAAGCCAGCCGGCCCAAGTTTCGACCGAAACTTGGGCCGGCTGAGATTTACATAGTCATTGCATCCTCCCTTTAGAGGCTGCGATTACGAAGCGCAAAAGATCTCCCTCACCACTTTCGCTGCCAGAATTGCTGTACGCTCACTCACGTCCGTCCCGGGACACACCTCGACAACATCAAATCCAATTATGTTCAACCCTTTCAACATTTGTACCCCTTGCAACAATTCCGCTGACGAACACCCTCCCGGTTCCGGTGTCCCTGTCCCAGGCGCAAAGGCAGGATCAACAACATCAATATCGATGGATACATACACCGGCATCTCCGGCATCTCCGCCAGCTCCGCCACAACCGACGCCAATGCCGCCGGTATATCGCCCCCGGTCAGACAGGTTCTTTCCCGGGCAAAATCCCATTCCTCGCGGGTCCCGGAACGAATGCCGAACTGGTACACCCGGCGCGGTTTCAAGATATCCGCCACCTTGCGCATCACTGTCGCGTGGGACAAACCCTCCCCCATATAAAACTCCCGCAAATCGGCGTGCGCGTCGAAATGCAGCACGACCAGATCCGGATACATAGCATGAGCCGCCCTGATCAGCGGCAAACTGACCAGATGTTCCCCCCCCAGGAAACAAGGCCGTTTTCTGTCGGCAAAAAATCTTGCCGCTGCCTGTTCCATCAGATCCAGAGCTTTAGCGACATTGCCAAAAGGCAACACAAGATCCCCCAGATCACAAATCCGGCAATCCCCCAACTCCCGATCCAACGCCGGGGAATACTCTTCTAACACCACAGACGCGGCACGAATCGCCTGAGGCCCGAAACGAGACCCAGGCCTATAGCTGACGGTATAATCCATAGGAACCCCCAACAATACAGCCTCCGCCTCATCATAACCCGCGTCCGCTGTCAGAAAGCACCCATAATTCTCCACAGACTCCTGCAAGGAAAACACCGACGCGCCCCCCATCCCTATGCATTTCCAATCTTAGCGAACAATCTCCTTAACAAAAGCCGGCAGCTGGAACGCCGCCTGCTGCAATTCTTTCGTATAATACCTCATCGGTTTCCCCGCCAACCGGTTCCCGCAAGCCTCTTCCGGATCAACTTCCTTGGATCCGCACAAGAAACACCACAACCCGCTGGGATACGTCGGAATCGAAGCCATATAAAGCTTACAAATGGGGAAAACGCTTCCCACATCACCAACCATCCGCTTGATAAACGATCCGTTCATAAACGGCGACTCGCTCTGGGCCACCATAAGGCCACCCGGACGCAAGGTATGGAAAACATTCTGATAGAACTCCCGGTTGAACAACCCTTCCGCAGGACCGATCGGATCCGTTGAATCCACAATCACCACGTCAAAAGCGTTGGGATTCTCCTTAACGAAACGAATCCCGTCCTCCACCCGAATCTCCACCCGTTCGTCATCCAAAGCGCAGGAAATCGTCGGCAGATACTTCCGCGCGGCCTCAATAACCCGGCCGTCGATCTCGACCAGCACCACCTGTTTCACCGTATCGTGCTTAAGGGTCTCCCGCACTGTGCCGCCGTCGCCCCCACCGATAATCAACACTTTTTCCGGGTGCTGATGTGCGCTGAGAGGAACATGGGTGATCATCTCATGATAGATGAATTCATCCCTCTCCGTTGTCATCACCAACCCGTCCAACACCAACATACGCCCATATTGAACAGTGTCCAGAATAGCCAACTCCTGAAAATCCGTCTTCTCCCTATGCAACGTCTCTTTTATTTTTAATGAGATCTTCAAATAATCACTATGCTTCTCGGAATACCACAATTCCATATCTCAGGCCCTCCTACACACTCATCTTATCGCCGTCCTCATCAAACGCGTCCCCAGTCCTCATCAAACGCGACCCCAGTCCTCATCAAACGCGACCCCAGTCCTCATCAATACCACAGAGGCACCGCCGCAAAAACACAAGCCACCGACTCCACACAATGTTCTACCGCTGCCGTCTTGACATCAGCCAGAACCACACCACGTTTCTCAAAAGCTTCTTCCACCATCTGAATCACATAAGCTTTCGCCTCAGCCGCGCTCATAACCCCAGAATGCTCCATAATCACACCGGGGCGATCCCCGTCAGCAGGAATCCCCACAGCCACTGCCGCCGCAATCAACGACCCCGATTCTGACGAAACAAGAGACCCGTAGGCAATGGGCAACAACGACCCTTCCGGAATTACAACACCGGCGTCAAGCTCACAACGAGGAGGCAAGATCGAACTCACACGCAGCAAATTCAAATTTCCGACGCCGGCAGCCAGCAGGGAATTATCAAAAGCCGTCAATTCTGTCTTCCCCTCAGCCGAAGCAGCCGTCAAAAAATATTTAGTTGGTCGAGGCAACAAAGAGAACCCCTCCTCATAATGATGATGGTCAACCGTCAGAAACAATATCCGTATAACTAATCGATCGGCTATGCTCGGTATGACTCCATTCCCGCCTATTCTTGTGGGCAAACCCCAAAGCCAGAATCGGAATCCACGTATACATAAACACAGGATACAGAATCAACCCCAAATAAGCCCTAAGCGGGATCCGGTCTCGGGTAAAACTCACAATCGTAAACAACGCCATCGCCAGCAACACCGCTTGCCAGAAAAACGGCGGCAACACATCTGTCATCAACGTATGACTCACCGCATCGCCCAAGAAGAAATCAATCAACAACACGATCGTCCCGATCATAATCATATGGGGTTGAAACAGATGAATCGCCGTATCAAAATAGCACCATTTTTTTTCGGTAAACCCCTTGTGCAACAACGGCCACAAATAATTCCCTGACACGTCCACATGTCCCTGAGCCCACCTTTTCCGTTGCTTGCAAGATTGGCCGAACCCCAAAGGTTTCTCATCATAAACCACAGCATCATGAGCCCACTCGGTTTTCACGCCACGCATCAAAGCCCGCGCCGAAAACTCCAGATCCTCCGATAACGAATGTGCACCCCACCCCATCTCCTTCAGCAACTGATAGGAAATACACATACCTGTACCAGCCAAAAGACCAGAAAGCTTCAAATGGTGACGAGCCAGCTGCAGCATCCGATTAACCATCCAGAACGAAATAGCGAATGAATTGGTCACCCAAGTATCGTAGGGATTCTTCGTATCCAGATACCCCTGCACAATCTGGCACCCTTCGCTCATTTTGCTGTTCATAACCTCCAGGAAATCCTTCTTTACCAGATTATCAGCGTCAAAAATAACGATGCCGTCATATGGTTTGTCCAAAGCAAATATCTGATCGAACAACCATTCCAAGGCATACCCCTTGCCCCGATCCACTGTATTGAACCTCTCGAAAACATTGGCTCCTAACCCACGGCAGATTTTTGCTGTCTCATCCGTACAGTTGTCGGCCACAACAAATACATCATAAAGCTCCTTTGGATACTCGAGCATATTCAGGTTCTCAATCAGAGGCCCGATCACTTTCTCCTCATTATGGGCTGCCACCACAATCGCAAACCTTTTTACCGGTTCCAACCGCGGTGTCGCCTTGCTGCGCTGCAAACCTCTCACAGCCAGAAACACATAATAGATTGCATAAATAAACATCAGCAGCTGCATAATCACAAGAAGATACTTAGCAAACTGATCAACTACATTGTATAAATGAAACCCAACAACGTCCATATAACCCCCTGGGTGATAGTTCGTGATTCCCGATTCTATGTTCCTCTCAGACTCATTTCCTATTATTCCTCTTGCTGAACTTCATAACCAACAATAGAATACAAAAACCGATAATCCCGATTAATACAAGACTCAGTTTCAACGCGGCCGCGATCGATGCCCAATAAGCATCAGCAATCTGCGGCCCGGCTACAAAAGGAATAAAATTACGGTAGATCGAAGCGATAACCCGGCTTAACAGAATCGTAACCACAACCGTCGCCGAAACAACGATGAGGGCTGTTAAACCAAAATTCCGGCTGGGGCGAGGATCCGGTCGATCATAACGGCCATAACGGTCTTGGCGAAACTCGCGTCGGTATTCCTGGCGAAACTTTTTACGGTCCCGTTTGCGTTTCCACCAATAATATTCTATATATAGCCAACGTTTAAACCTCTCCCACATAAAAATCCCCCCGTAACTTTTATGCGGGAACCCACAATCTGATTCGAAAACCTGCCATAACCCTCATAACAAGTTAAATAATCCGCGATTTTGCTCTCTTCTCAGCTCCTATCCTTCATTATAACAAACCTGATATATTTTCGACATAACTTTGAAAATTCCTGCCATCCTTCTGATTCTACCAAGTTCGCCGCCGCCAAAAATCCGGGCTGAACAAAACCAGAAACGGAATGATCTCCAGACGCCCGAACACCATACAAAAACTCAACACAATCTTTATCCCCGATGGGGCGGTATGATATCCCACTGCCGGACCTAAAGCGCCAAAAGACGCCCCCGTATTGCCCAAGGCTGCCATCGCCGCACCCATGGCGGTAAATGGTTCAAAACCCATGGCGCTGATCACCAGAGACGACACAACAAAAATACCAATAAACAGGAAGAAATACTGCGAAATCGCGCTCTGCAAAGACTCGCTCAAGGTATTTCCTGCTAACTCAATAGACCGCACCTGCCTCGGATGGATAGCCTTTTTGATAAAAGCCACCGCCATTTTCCCCAACACCAACGCCCGGGAAACCTTGAGCCCTCCGGCGGTAGACGAACTGCAGCCACCAACAGCCATGAGCATAAGCAAAATAATCTTGGCAAACCCCGGCCACGTATCATAATTGCTTAGAGAAAACGCCGTAGAAGATGTGAAAGAAACCGCGTGAAAAGAAGCCTGCCTCGCCGCTTCTCCTATCCCCATACCGGAAGCCAGAACAAGATTCGCGCCAATCATCACCGCCGCGCCGACCACAATCATAAAATACGCTCGCAGCTCAATGTTCCCGAAAACGTCGCGCCCGCTGTTATTCCCTCGGCTTTTGCGATGCAACAACGCGATAATCAGTGTGAAATTAACGCCCCCTAAGAACATCGTCACCATCAAAACAATCTCAATCGCTAAGCTGTCATACCCCGCAATCCCCTGAGACGCCACCGTAAACCCGCCGGTGCAAACCGACGTCAACGCATGGCTGATAGCGTCATAAACCGGCATCCCCGCCACCAGAAGCGCAACCGCCGTGACCACCGTGAACCCAAGATAGAACTTCCAGAGCATTGAAATCTTGTCTCGAATCTTAGGCATGATTTTTTGTGGCATGAAATCCGCCACCTCGGTATTATAGAGATTCACAGCCCCAATCCCCATATTCGGCAACAACAGGATAAACATCATAATAACACCCATACCGCCAACCCAATTGGACAGACTCCGCCAAAAGAGCAACCCCCGAGGCAGGCTTTCCAAATTGGTCAGAACACTCGTCCCGGTGGTGGTAAACCCGGCCACCGACTCAAACAACGCGTCAACGAAGTTATGAATCGTCCCGGTCAGCAAATAGGGTGCCGTTCCCAGCACACAAGCGACAATCCATGTTCCGGCCACCACAAGATAAGCCTCTCGAATACCCATTTTGCCTTCAAAGCTGCTATATCGAACCAGGATCAACCCCAACACCACAAACACAACCGCGCAAGCCCCAAACACCAGCGCGTCACTCTCCCGATACCAAAGGGCAACCAAAACCGGCGCCGCCATAGCGCCGCCAAACAAAACCAGAAAACGCCCAAGAACAGAACCCAACATACGAAAATTCACAATGCCACCTTATCCAATTACGCCCCGACTCCCACCATCAGAAGAACTTCTCAATCTTACTAATAACATCCGGCAAAGCAAAGATAACCACCTTATCATATTGCCGCAAAACTGACTCCCCATTAGGCACGATCACCTGATCCTGTCTCAGCACGGCCCCAACCAAACAATTCTGTGGAAACTTCACATCTTTGAGCTTCTTACCGGTCACCCGACTCTTCGCCGAAACGTTGATCTCCAACGCACTGGCTTTGGCCCCCTCCAAAAGGGCCAACATGGTGAACTTACCCCGATGTACCTGACGCATAATCACCTCCGCCGTGGTCAGCCGCGGCGACATCACCACGTCGACGCCGACTTTTTGCATCAGGTTGATGTATTCCGGATGTCCCACCCGCACAAACGTCCGTTTCGCGCCACAATCTTTAGCCAACAACGCCAACATTAGATTCAGCTCGTCGTCATGGGTTAGACAGATCACCGCATCCGCTTCCCCGACACCCTCCTGGCTGAGGAGCTCCACATCGGTCCCTTCCCCGAGAAGAACCTTCCCCCGCTTCAAATGTTTGGCCATCTCCCTGCACCGTGATTCCACAGGATCGATAACCTTAACCATAATCCCCTGATTCTCCAAAAACACCGCCAGATGCCGTCCGGTCCGTCCAGCGCCAATAATCACAACATTCTCCACAGGCGAAATCTTCTCTAACCGTTTCCCCTCCAACATATCCAGAGATCCGGGAGTCCCTATGAAGAAAACATTATCAAGAGGCTCCAGGTAATCATTACCATTTGGGATGATCATACGCTCACGACGCAGGATCCCCGCTACCAACACACTTGGTGGCAACACCATCTCCCGGAGACTCAGATTAATCAAAGGCGAATCCTGCTGCAACCGTGTTTCCAGCAAACGAATCTTCCCATCGGCAAAATCGGCGACATCAAGAGCAAAAGGTGTCTGCAGAATCCGGGCAATCTCTCGAGCCGTCACAAAATCCGTGTTGATCGGCACATCCACACCCATGGTTTTAAAAAACCCGTTCTTGTCGGACTTAGCGCTGAAATAATCATCGTTCCGAATACGACCGATGGTAAACCCGATACCGGCGTCCTTGGCGGCGCGGCAAGCCACCATATTCACCTCATCATTGTCTGTAACCGCAATGAACAGATCCGAACTCCTGACATGAGGATTATCCAGCATATCGGGACTGCACCCGTTCCCCTCAAGGGTCATCACATCCAGAGTGTTCTGAACGGCGTTCCTGCGATCCTCCTGTGCCTCAATAACCACAACATCATGATTCTCGCGAGACAGAAACTGGGCAACACTATACCCGACCTTGCCGGCTCCAACAACTGTGATACGCATACCACGCTACCCCCTCCCCAAGGAATCTGCGATCTCCTCAACATGCTTCAGTCTGTGACTCACACCCGATTTCCCGATCGGAGGATTCAAAGTCTCCCCCAGCTCCTTCAATGTCGCTTCCGGATACGCCAGACGCGATTGCGCAATCGCCTGCAGATGTTCCGGTAACGCATTAATCCCAATTGTCCGTTCAATTAAACGGATCTTCTCCTGTTGCCGTATCGCGGCATTAACGATTTTGGTTAAATTAGCCGAATCGCAATTGACCTGCCTGTTCACCGTATTACGAACCTCTTTCATAACCCGAATATTTTCGAACCGCAACACCGCCTCATGGGCACCAAGCAAAGCCAGAAACTCCGCTATCTTGTCACTGTCCTTCAAATAAACCACATAGACATGCTTCCTAGCGGTCACGCCCGCTTTAAGCCCAAACCCATTCATCAACGCAGCCAACCCCTCCGCCAACTCAGCATCCCGGCAGACGATCTCCAAATGATAGCTGTTTTCGGGGTTGCTCATAGAACCGACCGCCAAAAAAGCCCCCCGTAGATAGGCTTTGCGGTCACACCGTTTCTTAATCAGATGGGGAGCGATCCCCGCGAAAGCCCCTCCGGCCTCATCAACAAACCCCAGTCTGTCCAGATCTCCTTGTTGACAAGCTAACCCCACCCCATAGGCGTTGTTCTTTTTCAGACGCATCTTTCGGCACACCGCCACCGTCGGCGGCAAAACCAGCAACGGTTTAGCTAACGTAAAAACCCGCCTGGCAACCCCCGCGTTTTCGGTAGAAAACCGCAAACAACGGAACCGTCCCGCCTCCACAGGGATATCGGTACCCAAAGGCATCTCCGCCCCCATATTAATCAAGGCTGCCAATTCGGCCAGCCGGCAACACTCTTTACCTTTTGGCCACCGAACCAACTCTTCCTTAGTCTGCGAACTAAAAGACAACTCTCTCACCTACCTGCTTACCGCACTATATCTCTTTGATCTTTTGTGTCAACAGAAAAGCCGCCACCAAATCAGTCTGCTCCTCAATCGGTTTAAAAATCATATATAACCGCATCAGTTCCCGCCCCAGTTTTTGCGGATCATGGCGTACCATCTCATCATCGCCATAGAAATTCTTCTCAAAATAGGTCACGCCCAAAGCTTCTACCCCGTCCCGATCCCCTTGAACCGGAACCGATCCCTGTTCCTTGTAGCGTTCAAGAATATCATCAGGTATGGTTCCCTCAGCAGCCAACACCGCGTTAACAACTTTAGAACCGCAATGTTCCAGAATAACATTCAAATGATCCTTCGCCGAAAATTCATCCGTTTCCCCAGGCTCGGTCATAACATTGCTAACGTAGATACAAGGAGCCACCGCCTCACTGATAGCCTCCGGGATTCCCTCCACCAGCAGATTCGGCAACACACTCGTATACAAGCTGCCCGGCCCCAGCACGATCAGATCCGCGTCCCCAATAGCCTTTAAAACCTCCGGTAAAGCGTGACATCCCGGAGGATTCAGCTGGAGTTTTTTAATATGGCCCCGCATACTGCGGATAGCCGATTCCCCGTCAATAGACCGACCGTCGTCGAAACTCGCTGTCAACGTCATCGGATCTAATGTAGACGGATAAACCCGACCGTTCAGATCCAGCAATTTGCCCACATGCTCGATACCCTTCAAAAAATCATCATACCGTTGAGTCATCCCGGCAATCAGCAGATTGCCCAGACTGTGACCGTCCAACGTGCCGCTGCTAAACCGATACGAGAACAAATCCGAAATCAGATCTTCGCGCTCCGACAAAGCCACCATACAGTTGCGCACATCTCCAGGCGGATGCACCCCCAACTCACGTCGCAGTCGACCCGAACTGCCCCCGTCGTCCCCCACCGTCACAATCGCGGTCAGATTGCTCGTATAAGACTTGAGCCCCCGCAACAAAGCCGACAGACCCGTCCCGCCACCAACAACCACCACACGAGGACCCCGTTGGAGGTTGCGACGGTAGTACATCATATCCACAACGCGCTCTTCCCTGCCCGGCAACAGCACCGAAATAATAGATTTAATCCCCCGGTTGAAACCTCGGAAGACAAAGAAAAAACCCAACACCACGATACCCAACCCCAACACCCGAATCCAAACCGTACCCTGACCGACTGTATACGGCATCAGACTGCGCAACAGGTTGTCCCAATAAGCGAGCATCTGCCAGGATCCCATAACCAAACATCCCAACAAAATGAGCAGAACACCCAACACAGCCAAGAAAAAATAGCGTTTTATCCCCAACCCCGGAAACAACCATTTCAAAGCATTGTGCAGGCGCTCAGACATCGCTGTTCACTCCTTATCATCACGGTTCACTCCTTCTCATCAATAAACAGATCCCGATGATTCAAAACGGAATAATACCCAAGCTCTTTCAGATGCGTATGGGTCTCATTGGCGATGGCTACAGAACGGTGTTGTCCTCCCGTACAGCCGATGGCGACAACCAGATGATTTTTGCCTTCATCCAGATAATGAGGCAACATAAAATCAAGCAACGTATAATAATGGCGCATAAACTCCCTGGCCACCTCGTTACCAAAAACATAATCCCGTACTGCCTCATCATTCCCGCACAGCTCTTTCAATTCGTGAATGTAGTAGGGATTGGGCAAAAACCGCACATCGATCATGGTATCTGCATCCAAAGGGATCCCATACTTGAACCCGAAAGACTGGACAGAAACCGTCATCCGCCTGGGATCGTGGGCTTTCCCGAAAACTTTTCGCACCGTATCGTTCAGCTGGGCCGTTGACATATCGGACGTATCAATAATCATATTGGCCCGCCCGCGCAATTCCGCCAACTCCCTGCGCTCCACGGTAATCCCTTCCAGGATGTTGCCTTGAGGCGCCACCGGATGACGGCGCCGCGACTCCTTGTACCTATTCACCAACACCTCATCACTGGCTTCCAGATACAAGACCTCATATATTATGCCTTCGCTGGCCAGATCGCTGAGGGTCTCCACCAGAGACGTAAAGAATTCTCCCCCGCGCAAATCACACACCACCGCCGCCCGGGGTAACCGGGAATGAGCGCACAGTTCCGCGAACTTCTCCAAGAGAGAAGGCGGCATATTGTCCACACAATAGAAACCGATATCTTCCATACAGCGCAGGGTTTCCGTCTTCCCCGCGCCGGAAAGACCCGTAATAACCACCAGATTCAGAAGCTGTTGCACAACATGCACTCCTTAAGCATTTTTAACACCGGTATCAATATTATTTCCCGCTCATGTATTGTATACCTTTTTAGGCTTGGTTGGCAATATAGTATTTAACTAATGCGGTCTTCGACCGCAAGTATCCAGTATTCAGGATTCAGGATTCAGAATGTGGATTTTCTTGTTTTTTATTGATGTTGTTGCAACCTAAGCGACTAACGCGGGCGTTGCCCGCAAGTGGCTAGTGGTGATGGTCTGAAATAACCAAATAAACAACGGCAATGCTCTTGAAAGGGCATAGCCAACCTCTTAAAATTGAATCTGCACAACACAATAATGAAAGGAAGGCTAGGCCGCACCATGGATACATTATTAACCGGATATCATCAATTGTCAATTTGTTTGCGAACCACGCTTTCCCCGCCATACTTGCTCCGCAGCTTAGGTTTCTCAATCTTGCCGGTTGCGTTCCGGGGCACCTGATCAAAAAATATCTGATATGGCCTCTTATACCGGGGCAACTGCTCACAAAACTGCCGGATCTCTGACTCATCGCATGCCATCCCCGACTTAATCTCAACAATCGCCGCGGCGATCTCCCCCAACCTGTGTTCCGCCAGCCCAATCACCGCAACATCCTTAATCTTATCAAAACCACGCAGGAAATCCTCAATCTGAACAGGGTAGATATTCTCTCCCCCGGTAATAATCACATCTTTCTTCCTATCCACAAGAAAAATAAATCCGTCCTCGTCCTCGCAAGCCATATCCCCTGTAAACAGCCACCCCCCTTTCAAGGCGGCGGCAGTAGCTTCCGGATCCCTGTAATAACACTTCATGACGCCGTCGCCACGAAGGATCAGTTCCCCCACATCACCGGGGTTCACATCTTCGCCACTCTCATTCACAATACGTGTCTGCCAACCAAACCCGGCTTTCCCAATAGCCCCTACCTTATGAATATTCCCCACCCCAAGATGAACCGCCCCAGGTCCGATAGATTCCGAAAGCCCGTAATTGGTGTCATACTCATGATGAGGGAAATACTTCTTCCAACGCCGGATCAGACTTGGCGGAACCGGTTGGGCCCCAATATGCATAAGCCGCCAGGCGCTTAAATCATAATCCTCCAGCTTAACTTCGCCGCTCTCAATGGCATCCAAGATATCCTGAGCCCAAGGTACCAACAACCATACAACCGTCGCCCTCTCATGGGCCGCCGTCTCCAGAATCCACTCCGGACGAATACCTCTCAACAGCACGGCACTGCCCCCCACCAACAGACTGCCGAACCAATGCATCTTCGCCCCTGTATGGTACAACGGAGGGATACAAAGAAACACATCAGAAATCGTCTGAGAATGGTGATTCTGCTCAACCTGACAAGACATAACCAGGCTTCGGTGGGTATGCAGAATCGCCTTGGGTCTCCCTGTGGTTCCCGAAGAAAAATAGATAGCCGCATCCTGCTCATCTGTAAGAACAATATCCGGCCCTATCACAGAAGCGTTGGCCGCCAGATCCACATAACTCTCAGCATAATCCGGGGTCTCCTCTCCCACGAAAAACACCGAACTCAAACCATCCAAATCCTCACGGATGGTTTCCATCCGGCCAACAAATTCCGGCCCGAAGACCAACACAGAAACCTGAGCCAATCCCAAGGCATACGCAATTTCATCAGCAGAGTACCGAAAATTTATCGGAACCACAATCGCCCCCGTCTTCAACACCCCAAAATAAATCGGCAACCACTCAAGACAATTCATCAACAGGATACCAACCTTTTCGCCCTGCTTAACCCCACGGTCCAGCAACAAATTGGCAAACTGGTTCGCCCTCTCATCAAAAGACCGCCAAGTCAGCTCCTTGCGATAACGGATATTATGAGCCGTCTCCACCAACGCCAACTCTTTCCAAGCCTGTCCATTCGCCTTTTTCTCCTCTTGCTCCGGATTGATCTCCGTCAAACACACCCTGTCCCCATAATGCAACGCGTTTGCAACGAGATACTCCGTAATAGGCATAAGCCAACATTCACTCCTTCCAATTAAGAGGAGGAGAAGGGAGCTCTCCCTCTCCCCCTCCCCACTTCTCACTTCTTGCTTCTCACTTCTCACTTCTCACTTCTCACTTCTCACTTCTCACTTCTCACTTCTCACTTCTCACTTCTCACTTCTCACTTCGTCTCTCAACGGCTACCCCAAATCCTCACTCACCTTAACAACAACCGTTTGTTCATAACAGGAGAAACACTCCTCAACAGCCTTCTTATCGTGAACTTTCGTCAGCCAACTGACGACAGGCACGATCACAAGCCCGGCCAACATAGCCAGAGCCCCGCAATTAATGGGGGACTTCAGAACCGCTGGGAAATAATCCTTCCCAAGAAAGACATTTGATATCATCAACGTTGTACTGAACAGGAAACAACACCACACTGAAATCTTGCTCACCCGTTTCCAATACAAGCCATATAGGAAGGGTGCCAGGAATGATCCGGCCAACGCACCCCAAGAAATCCCCATAAGCTGAGCGATGAAGGTAATCCCACCGCTATACTGGAAAATCGCGATCACAGAAGAAATCGCTATGAACACCACGATCAACACGCGAATACTGAGCAGTTGTCTCTTCTCATTCATCTCCTTAATAACATGGCCCTTCAAGAAATCCAGCGTCAGAGTAGACGCCGAAGCCATAACCAAAGAAGACAACGTCGAAATCGAGGCCGCAAAGACCAAGACAACCACAACCCCAATCAGGATTTCCGGGAACCCGGAAAGAATGGTCGGAATGATCGAATCGTAAATGATGCCGCCATTGGCGTTGAAGGCGATCCCCTCCGCACCCGCGTACAGCCGTCCGAAACTGCCGAGAAAGTAGCACCCTCCCGCCACAACAAGGGCGAAAATCGTCGACACAATCGCGCCTTTGGTGATCATGCTCTCAGACTTGATCGCGTAGAACCTCGACACCATTTGCGGAAGTCCCCAAGTGCCGAGAGATGTCAGGATGATAACCCCCAACAGCGACACCAGGTCAGGCCCGAAAAAAGACGTAAAGACCCCGGGGGCGCTACCGGCCGCCGGATCCGAAACATGGGCCAGGGAATTGATCGCCGCCGTGAACCCGCCGTTATCATTCAGAACCACAGCGATGACCGCGACAATGCCGAGCAACATCACCATCCCCTGGATGAAATCGTTAACCGCCGTTGCAAAGTACCCCCCGGCCACCACGAAAACCGCGGTCAAAAGCCCCATAGCCAGAATACACCACTCAAAAGGCACCGAAAACGCCATAGAAAAGAGTCTGGACAACCCATTATACAGCGACGCGGTGTATGGTATCAGGAACACGAACACAATGATAGACGCTCCGATTTTCAAAGGCACCGACCCATACCGGGACCCAAAGAACTCCGGCATCGTCGCGCTTTTCAAATGATTCGTCATAACACGGGTACGCCGCCCCAACACAAACCAAGCCATGAGCGATCCGATGAAAGCGTTGGCGAGACCGATCCACACCGCCGCCGTGCCAAACCGCCAGCCGAACTGACCCGCATACCCAACGAAAACAACCGCGGAAAAATAGGACGCTCCGAAAGCAAACGCCGTCAGCCACGGGCCGACATCGCGGCCACCCAACACAAACCCGCTGACATTTGACGCTCTTTTGCGGAAATAGAACCCGACGAAAATCGTCACCGCAAAAAAGATCAGAAGAAGGCCCGCCTTGATAACCATCTTGAAACACCTCTCTCCTCAAGATTTAGGAACTGCCGGGCGTTTCAGAATATAATAAAACGCCCACGGATCGTTAATCCGAGGGCGATTATAGCGACATCAGCCGCAATACTCGCGGTACCACCTCAGTTTCACGCGGCCTCACAGCACACGCACTCACGGGGTATAGCCAACCCAGGATTAGGATTAACATTAGCTTGAGCAAATACCCCAAATGCTATAACGGGCATACCCGTCGCGACCTACTCAACGACAATCCCACAGGACGATTGCCATCTTTCAAGGCGAAGCTCCCGGGATGTATTCACTCGCCTGCTCCACATCGGCTTTCACCAACCGCCGACTCTCTGTGAGGAGCTTGAAAGAGAGCTACTTGTTCCCGATCAACGCTTTTCAAATATCTGATGAATATTATATGCTGTAAAACACTGAATGTCAATATTGTGTATCAGGCGACTACAAAGTCCACACAGGCACAACAACCGTCATCCGGTCAACCGCGGCAAACGCCGCCTTCGTGCACACCACAGCTCCCAGCCCCCGCGGCAGACCGGCTTCATCCAGAACCCGGAACGGCCGCCCGGTTAGATGGCCGGAAGGCGACGCGGTCTTCTTAACCTCAATTGGGTGCAGTTCCCCGTCACTCTCAAGAATCAGATCAATTTCCCTGCCGTCCCTGTCCCGATAATAATGAATAATACAATCCAGTCCACGATTGGCATAACTCTTGATTATTTCCGCAACAACGTAATTTTCCAAGATCGCGCCGTTGATGGCGCCGCTGTGCAGAATCTCAGCAGTTGAGTATTTGGTTAGGTACGCAACCAGACCTGTATCAAAAAAATACAATTTGGGCATCTTAATCGTCCGTTTGATCATATTGCCGGAAAAAGGCCGCAGATAAAAGATAATGCCCGATTTCTCCAGCAGACGCAACCATCGTTTGGCCGTATCGTCCGTGACACCGACATCCAAGGCAATATTATGAACATTCAAAGTCAACCCTGCACGACAAGCCGCCGCCCGGATAAAATCCACAAACTGCAACGCGTCCACACGATCCATCATATCGCCAATATCTCGCTGAATATAGGTTTGCAGATAGCTGCTGTAAAAAATCTCCCGATTGGCGTACTTGCCGCTGACATGCCCCGGCAAAGAACCCCGCCAGATCCGCTCATACTGACCGGGGGTATCCGTCTGAGTGCCGCTCTGCCCCCGTCGCTGCAACTTCTCCATGACGAGGCTGAAAGGTTCATGATGTCCTCTGCCGTAAATCTCATGCTGTGACAGAGAAGACATTCGCAGAACGGCGACACGACCGGCCAACGACTCCTGCGACAGCGCCGTCAGATGAAAAGCCTGGGATCCGGTCATCCAATAGCTTCCCGGTAAGGCACCCCGGTCAATCGCGATCTTGATCTGCGAGAACAGCTGAGGCGCATATTGCACCTCGTCAATCAGCAACGGCGGCGGATTGAGGGACAGAAACAGCTCCGGGTCGTTCTGAGCCAGACGGCGCGCCTCCAGATCATCCAAGGTTACATGAGCGCGTTCTTCCCCCGCCAGGTGCCGGAGGGTGGTGGTTTTGCCCACCTGCCTGGGCCCTGTGAGAATCATGGAAGCGTATGATTCAGAAACCTCCAGGATGGTAGCTTCAATGTCACGTTTAATATATGTCAAGAAACGCCCTCCCTTTCGGCAAAAATACGATTTGATCTTATTTTAGGCGAAAACGGGTTCCCTGTCAAGACAGACATCCTGGCTCTTCCTGTCGATTGTTATCAAACATTAATAGACCGTTAATGCCTTATTAATAAATATTGTGATACAATTAATGTGTTGTCACACAAGGATCACCTGCTAATCACTATTAACGGATTCAACATAGGCTTCACGTTCTCAGGTGTAATAATGCTTATGCACAAGGAGAGGACATATGGCGAGAAACATGATTCTGGTGATAGAGAACGACCGGGAATTATTGGATACCGTTGTGATAGGATTGAGGCGCTTGGGTTTTGAATGTATTGTCTATGATAATCCTAAGAAGCTTTTTGACTCTCTGATGTGCTGCCCAAATTATGATTTGGCATTGATCAATATCAGCCTTCTTAAAGCGGAGGCCTTTGAACTGCTTACTTACATGAGACAACACAGTATCCCCGCCATCTGCATGAGGGATCAGGAAGATATCCATTTTGAAATAGAGGCCCTCCAAGCCGGGGCAGAAGATTGTGTGACGAAGCCCGCTGATTTCGGGATCCTCCTTGCGCGTATCGAAAAGATTCTACGTTGCAACGGCAATCCGAACCATGTTATATATATTAGAGATATCGTGCTGAATCTATTCAGCCAAACCGCAACCAGAAATGGCAGAGAGATTCTTCTTAAGCCAAAAGAGTTCGATCTGCTTGTCTTATTGGTCAAGAATAAAAATCGGACATTAAATCGAGAGGAGATCCTGAACAAGGTTTGGGAAACAGATTATTTCGGCGAAACCCATACTGTCGATTCTCACATCAGCAGTCTACGTAAAAAGCTGGGCGTCAAAGATTTGATTAAGACGATTTATGGACGTGGATACCGGTTGGAAGACAAGGAGAGGGGGATCAATGGAGTTTGATAGAAAAGCGAAAGAACATGTGTCTACAAAATCCGACAAAACGTTGATGAAATGTTGAGGATTTGATGAACTTCTGATGAAGATTAGGCCTTATTTATGGAGTATCATCATGTTGTAGGGTACAAGATTGGCCATCTTGACCCGGGATTGGTTTCAGTCCCTGACCATGTGAGAACAGATTACGCGTTATGTTCTCAGTCTTTTGCTAAAATAGGTACATGTATGCAAGCTGTATGCGGCCTAAGCAGAAGACTCAAAAGGACTTGTTACAATGATAACTGGAGTATCCTCACGAACCATTAATCCCCAATTCATTGAAAGCATATGGAACCCTCCTTTCGCTCAAATAAAGGGGTATGAGGAACGCCCAAGAAGGAGATGATGAAAAACATTCGCTCAAATAACAAATTGAGTACATCTAGGAGAACCTGCTGGCATGCAGATTAAGAAGTTAATGAAGAAACCTGAGAATGGGCAGCAAAACTAATATCAGAGTAGAGCTAGTTTTGTGGAGCTGCAATGAGGTATCTGGAGATAATTATTATTAAATTAGGGGGAATCGTAATGAAACGCATTTTAGCGAGAGTTCTAATAGTGGCAATTGTTCTGACAACAATTACTATATATAGTGACAAAGAAGCATATTATGCGCACGAATTGAATTCTAGCACAAAAGGTTTTAGATGGACAAATACCACTAGCATCTATAGTAACAAAAGGTGGATCAACATTTACTATAATGGGCAATATCTCAATAGCAATTGGGCAAATCAGCTTACGGCAGCAGCAAACAGTTGGAATAACAGTGCTAATTCAAGAACAAATTTGATCCAAACAAATTATTCCTCGTCAAAATTGCAACTTGCTTCATATGTAACATGGCCAAAGTGGGCACCATCAACAGGAATTGCATTCGCGAATATTGCTGATACTAATGGGGCATGGCTTATAAATCTAAACACAGGCTCAAGCAATTATAACATTGGGTCAAGAATAGTAGCAGGTCAAATATATGCTAATCCAAAATTCGATAATAACACAAGTTTGAGTGCTGATAATAAAAGAAAAACGTTAGCACATGAGATTGGGCATATCATGGGGTTGGGGCATCCTACTACAACCGTAAGTTCCATAATGCGAGCAATAATTACAGATTGTGCGAGCAATCCAACTTCACATGATATCAGCGATTTAGCAACTTTTTATTCTAATCCACCATGTCCGTCATCTTATTTAGAACCAACTGCAATCCTTTCACAAGGTACAACCTATTCTGGTGTTTATTGGACACAATGGCACCTAAACTATCGGGGTTATGGTCTGGCAGTAGATGGTGCCTTTGGTCCAATTACAACTACTCAAGTACACAGTTTCCAACAGGCAAATAATCTTGCAGTTGATGGGTACGTTGGACCAATAACAAGATCTAAGCTCAAAATTACTTCATTTGTGTTCTAAGTCATAAACACTACTAGCTTAAATTAAAGGAGGAGACACTATGTTCAAGAAAAGTATCATTGGGATCATAATCGTTGCCGTTTGCATTGGAGGATATTACACTTACAACAGGTATGATACTTGGCAACAGAATTATAATACGTCGACAAACGAAAAACCTATTGGTCAAAATTCACTGAGAGAAAGGATATCAAGCATGCCTGTTTCGTCATTTGATGATTTACTTGAATACGCAGATCTTGTTGTAGAAGGAGAGGTCGTATCAGATGGTGTATTAGCTTATGATGTTTTTCCAAAAGTTGTAGGAACTCCAGATGATCATGAGCTGAATATTAAGGATAAAGTGGCTGTGACATTGACCCAGTTTAAAGTAAGCAAGGTATTGTACGGCGAATTAGAAACAGATCTTATAACTGTATATCAATTTGGTACTCCTGAAACTGATGTTGGGGAATTGAAAATTAAACAAGGCCAAAAATTGATATGCTTTTTGAGAAACGGTGATGATGATGAAGGCAATCCATTCAACAACACTTATCCATCTGTTGCATGGGAGGAAGGATTTTATGACATCACAAATGAGAAAAGCACGAGAGCATTTTCAAACGTAAATGGACTATGCAAATTTGACAATAAGCCATCCAGCGCATTATTGAAAGAGATTGAGAATGTTGTAAAAAGAAGTGAGAAGCTTAATCGTGATTAAGGAATATGAGAGGATTCTAATACTTTAAAAGGTTATTACTGCTAATTTAAATACTGATAATATATTGGATAGGGGAGAATATTATGAAATTAAAAAGATCGCAAGCTAGGATTATAGTTATTTCATCCTTGTGCATGGCATTGACTGGCTTTGGCACTCTATATGCTACAAACTATTCTGAACTAAAGGATCAAAGCAGAGGAGAAAATTCTCAGCTGAATACACTGGTACCAGTTGAGGATGGAAGGTATTCTGACACAATCTATTTTCATGGTCAAGTTGATAGCAAAGAATACCAGGCCGCCAAGGAATGGAAGATCTTTTTAGATCAAAACATGTCGAGATTGATGAACAATGCAAGTATCAGTAATGAACCTACTGAGGAGATATACACCGGAGTGTATACACCGGAAATGGTGGAAAAAATGGAGGAACTTGCATCCAAATACGAACTCAAGCTGCATGATTCGATGCAACATTTTTACAACAAAGAAGATCTTTATAAAATGGCTGGCAAAGAATCTTTTCTAGGGAGTATAACCAATGTGGAGGGTGGCTATATATATAATAATGGAACATTTCAATATGATGGTGGTGCAACGCTGAGCAACGGGGTTTCCTTCGCCTATCAGCTCGGATATTATCAAAAGGGCTATTTCGATTCCGTTTATTTAGAAATTGGGGATATTGAAGATTACAGCGAAATAATCTTCCATGCAGCCAATGGTGTTATTGCAAACATCGCAACTAGTAAAAATAAATCGTTAATCTTTGCTGACTTGGGTAGCGCATTTGTGACTATCAATATTCTGCCCGAATTAAATGCTGATTTCAAATATCAGCAAAGTAACGAGATTTCTTCTGATAATATTGAAGCGTTTATAGCCTCATTCGATTTTTCGATGTTGTAAACTTTTGGAGGATTAATCAGCAACCAACGTAACCAGTAACAGACTACTAGTACAGTTGAATATTTCATCTTTTGAGTGCGCCTTGAACGGAGAATCAGTGCAGGCATAGCGGGAATCCAGTGCGCGCAGCGCGGAAAAACAGTGCGGTTCAGACATCAAATAGTGCATCTATCTGTCTTGAAGTATCTCTGGAACAGCAGTATAATGAACTTGCTTTTACTCATGTGGAGGATAGGGCAACGGTGGAGATCGACCCGAGCGCCCATGAGGTTTGGCGAGGAGAGTGATGCCGCCAGTATCGCTCTTTCCTTTGGTTGCATATACCAAAGCTCACCACTCTCCTTGGAAAACTCAAGCGCTATACTCTGCGCCGAAGGCCGAAGGCGCTATGCAGCAAAGCTGCTATTCTGAGGATTTCTCGATAGTCAGTCTCTCTGACCTCCCAATTATTATTTGTGTTCTTTTGAACACATGCAATAATTGTATTACCGCACTGGTTGCTGCGCTGACTGCACTATTTTTCCGCTGTTAATGTACTGCTTTTCCGCTCAAGCCGCACAATGTAGGCCGCTGTATTCATACAGTACCTCTAAACGATCAATTAATGATTATTTGTATGACGGCGATAGGCAAAATCCTAAAGCCGTCTTGTCTTATGTTATGTTGAAGATGAAGATGAAAAGTGTTCAACTTACGGGTGTCCATGCTCACTTCGTTTGGCGGAAGCAGGGCGCAGACGTAACCCCTATACATAATGGAAAACTTCACAATCCTTGACGGTTAAGGTATGCTAATACAGAAAATGCATGAACTCTGGCGGAGAGCATTTAGAGTTTAACGCGCTCTGCTCTCCGCCAAATCCAAACTTCATGCACCCTAATCATAATGCAACCATTGCCACCCAAACGCGGCTCCCTTGTTCCAAAGGAGGCTCTCGAAGCCGCCAAAGCCCTCAGGCTCGAACGACCGTGGAACAGATTATTTTCACCCTGGAACAAACAGGAGCGGTAGAAAAGGGAATTCTCTATCCCTCCACCCTGTCACGGTGGTTCCGATCCCAAAACTTGATACGTCACAAGATTCAATCCAA
>Ga0082212_10000204_pt1 | contig 87524 bp, 89 predicted proteins | sample TergutNt197P3_FD_71548 | JGI IMG/M metagenome (GOLD analysis project Ga0082212, IMG submission 71548) | Neocapritermes taracua P3 segment gut microbial communities from Petit-Saut dam, French Guiana - Nt197 P3 | ecosystem: Host-associated > Arthropoda: Insects > Digestive system > Gut ...
CCCCCCCAAGAATGGGGGGAGGAAAGGGTTGGCTTATCGGCGCCCCCGGGCCCCGCCGAAATTGCAAATTTCGGCGGGTGGGTGCCGATTAGCAACCCTTGGAGAGGGTCAAAAAAAGCCGCCCATAGCGGCGGCAGAGTTTTTTCGCCTATATTATCTTGTAACGATTTCCCAATAAAATCCGCGGCCGCTGCCGGGCGAGTTGCCGACATACCCCTTGGTGCGGTCGCCGTAAACAAGGGCGCAATCCTTGGTCGCACTTCCCCCGCCGCATACATCCGGCATCGCTGGCAACGAAGAATCCGGAACATCGGGCACATTGAATCCGCCGGGTGCCGCCACCACGTTGAATCCGCCGGCGCCGCTATTCAGAGCCTCATCATAAACGAAAGTATACACATTATCCGCTTTTAATATATCCGCCGTTACCTTTGCGCCATTATAATATAGCGGCTTTGACCCGAGGAGACTCACATTCAGTTCCGCATTCGCCGCATTAGAACTATGTACTTTGGCGACTACGCGGGCCCCACTTTGGAGCTGAAATCCGGGAACAAGCGCCCCATAGTTGCCGCTGAAATTGTATGTCGTAACATATGAGCCCATCGCGATATTGAACGTCTGTGCGCTGACCAACTTGTCATCGGTATCCGTCCCTGTTAAAATATCGGAAACTTTCAACGCGCCGATCTCGTCCGCAATTTCAGGTGCGACCACAGTCGGGTCTATCGGAGACATCACAACGTTGAATGCGGCGGCATTGGAGTCATAAACAAAGGCATATACGCTATCCGCTTGCAACGTTCCTTCGGCTATCGGCCTGCTGCCATAATAAATGCTTTTTGCGCCCAGTCCATTTACATTCAAAGTTGCGCCGCTGATGTAATCGACACTGGTTACGTTAACCCTGCCAATCACACGCGCGCCGGTCTCCAACACGAATCCCGGAATGGTCGCCTGATATGCATTATTACTACCTCCGCCTATCTCGACATACTTCCCTATTGCCGCGCCGAACGTCTGTGCGCTGACCACTTTGCCTTCCGTATTCGTTCCAGTTAAAATTTCGGGGACGTACATTATAGCGGTCGGATCATTAAAGAGAATATCATTTGGCGCGGAAATTACATGGAACACTGAAGCATTAGTATAACCCCCGCCAGTAAAATCTTCATCATAAAGCAACATATATACATTGTCCATTTTGAACATGCTATCTTCCAATGGCGCGTGCTTATAAATGACTGGCACGGTCGCAAGACTATTTATTCTCAACGCAACAGGGCCATTATTGGTCGAATGGGCTTTAACTATCAGCCGTGCGCCGGTTTTCAGTACGAACCCCGGGACAGTAATTCTATAACTATTGGGGCCGCCGTCTGCGGCGGTTGTAACATACGCACCCATCGCGGTGTTAAATGTTTCCCCGCTTACTAATTTATCATCAGTCTCATTAGTTAATACATCGGTAACGTCTAACGCGCCGATTGAATTGATAATTGTAACCGTATCCGTATCCTGCCCTATAATCTGCCATTGGGCTCCATCCCATACCAAAGTATGAACCGCATTGGCACGAATCGGATTGGTTGAGCTTACCGCTGCTCCATTGATAAATATATTGCCTGCGCCGGTAGTATTAACATTCAAAGTAGACGCTGCAGTCACTGCCGCTGGGAACTTTACTGTAACCTTCTTCCCGGTCGTCCTGGTAAATCCAGTCTTCGCAACCGTGAATGTCGGGGATGTTCCGCCCAGAGTATCAAGCGTGTTATACAGCGGGTCGGTTTCGGCATCGGGAAGAATCTCGGGAAGAGTCACGCTCGTCAGGAACGTGCCCATGGTCGCGGTTATGATTCCCTCGTCGTCATACTCGATATCGGCAACCGCATTGCCGGTGCCTTCCTTCTCAACCGTTAGGCTACCTAGTATATCAGGCATGGTCGGTATCGTAGGTTTGTTCTTGATATAATCAGCCTTGGTATCATTATCCTGCCCCCAATCGGATTGTATCTGGGCATCCTCCAGCGCATCCGGAAGAGTCGCGCTGGTCAAAAAGGTTTCGTCTTTTTTTACTTCCAACATGCCTGTCGCCAAATCGATGACATCGGTGACCGCATTGCCGGTGCCGGTTATCTTATAAAACGGAGTGCTATAGCTGACCTGCCAACGCGTGCCGTCATATAAGAAGGTATACAGCTGCAGCGCCTTCATCCACTCGGCCGGTATAGCTGAAAACGACCCCGCAAGGTATATTGCCTTGGCGCCCGTGCCATTTACATCAAGAGTAGGACTAGCTTCGTTCGCAACATTTACTATCGCCGTAACTTGCGCGCCCTTGACAAGCTTGAATCCCGCGGCGGCCAATTCGTAGGCGGAGCCGGTCCCAGTGGTAAAACCGCCGGCAATATTTGCATCGACATTCAACTCTCCAATCAGAACCCATTTGGCGGGAGCGGCGGAGTCATATACGAACTCGTAAGTTCTGTTTGCCTTGATCATGCCGGCAACGATTTCCGCGCCGTCATAGTATATCTTTGTCGCAGTAGTGCCGTTCACGCTGAGAGTGGCGCCCGCGGCGTTCGCGCCGGGAGACGCGCCGAACGTCACCGCCACCTTGTTCCCGGACGCCAGAGCGAATCCGGTCTTCGCCGCAGTATAAGCGGAAGTAGTTCCCGCCGCCACCGCTACATGATTATATGTCGGATCCTGCTCATACATCGGGACGCTTGTTGTATTCGGGATGCGTCCGGTAACTTGCCACTGGGTTCCGTCCCATACGACGATATACGTCCCGGCAAGCAACTGGTTGGTCGCACTGATTGCCGCGCCGTTAACGAACAGGCTTGCCGCGCCGGTAGTGTTCACGTTCAAAGTAGACGCCACGGTCACGTCCGCCGGGAAGGTTAAATTAACCTTCTTTCCTGTCGCCAGTGTAAATCCGGTCTTCGCAACCGTAAATGTCGGGGATGTTCCGCCCAGAGTATCAAGCGTGTTATACAGCGGGTCGGTTTCAACAGTGGGAAGAATATCCGGAAGAATCGCCGAGAGATTTTTATTAGAAACTGTTGGCATGCCTTGCGCGTCCACCTCCACAACCGCGACTTTGCCCGTGGTATCGGTATTCCCTTCAAAACGGCTTAGAGAGGCGACTATTTTACTAAGATCGATATCGGCCGCATAAAGATTGGCCGGCAAAAGCAGGCACAGCGCGCCAACTGCGCACTTTAACATGCCAAAGCCCCGCGAACGGATGCGCTTTATAACAAAACCTTTCGGACAGTGCATTATTTTCCTACTCGCTATAGTATATTAAATTTTCGTAAATAATGCCAGAGAAAAATGTCTCCCTTGTCAAAGGAGGTCACCTCTCGAACCACGCATCTAATTCCGTCAATGGAATGATGCGATAAACCGGCCTGCCATGGTTGCATTCGCCGCCGCGTTCGGTATTTTCAATCTCGCGGAGCAGAGCGTCCATTTGCGAAGCATCCAGCCCCTGCCCCGCCCTCACCGAATGATGGCAGGCATAGTTCGCAAGCTTTAAATGCAGCTTTTCATGCATTTGCGACGAGTGTCCATGCTCCAAAACCTCCTCTGCAATTCCGTTCATCAAAGCGCCCCAATCCAGGTCCCAATCAGCGGGCTTTTCCTGAATCGCAACGGCATCATCGCCGAATTGTTCCGCAATAATTCCGCAATTTTTCAATTCTTCCGCAATTTCAAGGACGGCCAGAACCGCTTCTGGCTTCATCTTGACGATAATCGGCAGCAACAGGGACTGGCGTTTTACCTCGTGCTTGCGCAGTTTTTCATAGACGATACGCTCGTGCGCGGCATGCTGGTCAACGATCACAAGGCCTTCTGCATTCTGGGCCAGGATATATTTGTTGTCGATTTGGCCTATGACTCGCCCCAGAGGTTGCAAATCTACCCTTTTAATTACATCTTCTTCCTGGGGCGAAATTTCAGTTGCTCTTACATTGCCAGGCAATACTTCTTTCGCTCTTTCTCGTACTTCCCAAAAATTTTTATCAAAATTATTTGAAAGTCCTATAATTCCTACTTCCTCCCTTCTACTTCCTACTTGCCGCGCAGCGGCAGCAAGCGGCGCGGCCAGCGCATCGCGAAGAGTTTTTATAATAAATCCGCGGACCCGCGACGGTTCCAGAAAATGAACCTCGGTCTTTGCCGGCGAGACATTGACGTCAACCTCGCGACCGGACAGCTCCAGATACAGCGCTGCAAGAGGAAACTCGCGGCTCTGCATGACGTCCATATAAGCGGCGCGCAGCGCGCCGACCAGAACCTTATCCTTAACGGGCCGCCCATTTACGAACAAATATTGGTCGATGGAAGACGCGCGGCGAAGGGTGGGCTCGGACACAAAGCCAGTAAGTTTCAGGTTGGAGGTTGGAGGTTGGAGGTTTGAGGTCAGATTATCTTTACCTCCTACCTCAAACCTCCTACCTCCTACCTCTATCATCCGCCCGACGACTTCTTCGCCCATAACGGAGGCGATGCGGTCAATCAAAGGCTGGTCTTTCGGAAACCGCCATTTATTGCTCAATATAAAGCCCACATCCGGACGCGCCATCGCCAGACGCTTTACGACTTCAACGATGGACATCATCTCCGCCCGGTCGCTGCGCAGGAATTTCAAGCGGGCGGGAGTTTTCGCAAATAAATTTTCAACTCGAACTCGCGTTCCCGACTCCCATGCCGACGGTTTAATTTCTCCAGTATCGCAGTTTAATTGCCAACCATTTGATTTACGATTTGCGATTTGCGATTTGCGATTTGACTCCCTAAATTGTAAATCGTAATTCGTAATTCGTAAATTTGTATCAATCGTCATATCGCTTACACTCGCAATGGATGGCAAAGCTTCGCCGCGAAAACCCATAAAGCTTATGTTCAGCAAGTCATGGTCCGGCAGCTTGCTAGTAGCATGACGCTTTATGCAATTATCAAGGTCGTCGCGGTTCATCCCTCTGCCGTTATCCATGACGGAAATCAAGGTGCGTCCGCCGTCTGCAATATCGACCACAATCTGATCGGCGCCTCCGTCAAGGGAGTTTTCGATCAGTTCCTTTACCACGCTGGCGGGACGCTCTACCACCTCGCCTGCGGCGATCTGGTCTATTAAAGAATCGGGTAGTATTCTTATTGTCATGTTCATTTACGATTTACGATTTGCGATTTACGATTTTACTCCCGACAAATCGTAATTCGTAAATCGTAAATTATTTGAATTTAACCTCAATTATTTCATACTCTTTTTCGCCGGCCGGAGTGCGGACAAAGCAAGTATCGCCGACGCACTTGCCGATCATTGCGCGCCCGACGGGACTGGTACAGGCGATTACGGTTTTCCCGTCTGCTTCTACATCCGACAGAATCCGGCATTGCATGCGGTTGCCGTCTTGGTCTTTGGCCGTAACGGATGCTCCGAATGTCACGCGGCTCCCTGAAAGCGAATCAACATCCACGACCAACGCGTCTTTTATATAATCTTCCAGGAACTTGATGCGCCTGTCTATGATGCGCTGCTTTTCTTTCGCGGCGGAATAATCGGCGTTTTCGGAAAGGTCGCCCAAAGAACGCGCCCATTGTACGGTCTTTATAATATCCGGGCGATCGACTTCGCGCAGCTGTTTCAGCTCTGCATTCAGCGCGTCGAACCCCTGGCGGGATATGGGCTTTTTTTCCATAGATTTTCCTTGTTTCTCGGATTATAATAGATAAATGCTGAATTTAAAGCCAAAAATTTTGACCATTTTCCTGGCGCGGAGATTTCTGTCGGGGCTGGGCCTGGTGCTGTTGATAATATCTGGCATAATCTTTGCTATAACCTTTGTCGAAAGGCTCCCCGCGTACGATTCAGCGATCAGCGCGGCAAATACAGCCTATATCAGCCTGCTGGCTTATATTCCGATTTTTCTGCCTCTGGCGGTGTTTATGGGGACTCTTTTGACGTCGTATAATTTAATCCGGTCTTCCGAATCGGTGATAATTTCGGGCGCGGGCCTGTCGCCATGGCAGAAAATGAAGCCTTTCGTGATCACGGCGTTTTTGATAGGGGTTTTTACCATAACCGTAATAAATCCGTATGCGGTCAGCAAGGGCGCGAATAATATAGGAATCGAAAGCTTCGAGCTGGCCGACAACGCGATCTGGCTGCGCGAGGCGGATAAAGACGGCTCGTTCATAATGCGCGCCGGGGGCATATCGCAAACGAAGGGAGGCGGGCTGTCATTCACGGGCGTTTCGGTATTTATCCAGGACAAGAATTCCACGTTCCAGCAACGGATAGAGGCGAAAGAACTGATGCTTACGAACGAAGGTTTCTTCATAAAATCGGCGCACGCGTACGGGGCGGCCGGCCTGCCGCATGATATCAAGGATTGGCATCGCGCGGCCCAGACCAACCCCGCGAACTTTCTGGAAAGGAACTTAAAGCCGGATCAGGTCTCGTTCTGGCGGCTGCCGAAAATGATAATGAATATGGCGAAGATGGGCATGCCAATCCGCGGACATCTGATACAACTGTGGACCTTGCTGTTCCTGCCTTTGACGCTGATTGCGATGACGACGCTGGGGACGGCTTTTTCTCAGACGCGCGAGCGTCGTAATTTCTCGTTCGGGGGAAAGTTCAGCATAGGAATAGTGGTATGCTTCGCGCTGTATTTCACAATGAATGTGTTCGGCGCGCTGGGGACCAGCGGGGCATTGCCGACGATACTCTCGGTCTTGCTGCCGCCGCTGATAATAACGGCATTCGCGGCAACCTGGATAGTATCTTTCGAGGCAATATGATGAGACAGAAATATCAGAAAAACAAATTTATGAAATGGGTGTGGATAGGGCTGGCCGCGGTGTTGGTGGTTTTGATGATAATTTCTTTCTCGCCCGTGAGGCATGTTACCGAAATAATTTTGCAATGAACTACACCGATATTTTTTTAGAGATGCTAAGCGCTGAAAAAGGCCGCGGGAAAATGACGCTGGAAGCATACGGGCGCGACCTGCGTATGGCGGAATCCGTGGTGGGCGACCTTGCCGCCGCGACGACGCAGCAACTGCAGAAATACTTGTCGGGATTGAATGAAAAGCCCGCCAGCATCGCGCGAAAAACATCCGCGTTGCGGCAATTTTACAAGTTCCTGGCCCTCGAGAAAATTATAAAGGAAAATCCCGCAATCGGGCTGGAACTACCCAAGAGAACGAAATCATTGCCTAAGTTTTTGACGATGGAAGAGATCGAATTGCTGATTTCCAGCGCGGGGGATATAAAGAACTCGACACGGCTGCGGGCGATGCTGGAACTGCTTTACGCGTCCGGATTGCGAGTGTCGGAATTGTGCGAATTGCCGCTGACCGCAGTGCTGGGGGACAAGCTGCTGATACACGGCAAGGGCGCAAAAGAAAGAATGGTGCCGATGCATCCGGGCGCGCAAGAGGCGTTGGAGAAGTGGCTGGAACTGCGTGATGCGAAACGCGAAACGCGAAACGCGGATGATAATGAAGAATACGCGTCACGCATCACGCGTCACGCGTCACGTTTTGTCTTTCCCGGTTCCGGCGCATCCGGGCATATAACGCGCGATGGGTTCTTTAAGATAATAAAAAAATGCGCGGTCTTGGCGGGGATTTCGCCCGAACGGGTCAGTCCTCATGTGCTGCGGCATTCGTTTGCGTCGCATTTGCTGGCGGGCGGGGCAAACTTGCGCGCAATACAAATGATGCTGGGGCATGAAGATATATCCACCACGCAGATTTATACGCATGTAATGCCGGATAAATTGGTGGATGCAGTAAAACAACACCACCCGCTGGCGAAAAAATGATAAAAAAATGTGATTTTCCAAACTGCTCCAAGGCCGGAACCTGTCGGGCGCCCAAGGCGCGCGACCTGAAAGAATATTACTGGTTTTGCAAGGAACACGCGGCGGAATATAATAAAAATTGGAATTATTATGCAGGCATGACAACGGATGAAATAGAGGAAGACTGGGAAAAGGAAACCTTTGGAATCAGTGATAACGAGCGCAAAGCCAAGGAAAAAGCCAATGCGGATTATGTGGCGTTTCTGCAGAATTTTCTGACCGGACGCGATAATTTCGACCGCAGCGCCGGATCGCGCGCGCGCAGGCAATCCGGCGCGTCGCAAGCGGTATCATCGGCATTGCAGACGTTTGACCTGCCTCCGACGGCATCGTGGCGCGAGGTACAAACTCGCTACCGCGCGCTGGCGAAAAAATTCCACCCCGACACCGCCAAAAACAAAAAGTCCGCGGCGGCGGAATTCGCCCGCATTTCCACAGCGTATGGGGAGTTAAAGAAGTATTATTCCCCCCCATCGGGGGGGTGCCGACGCACCGGCGGCGGCGAGGGGGGTTAGTTGTGCGATAGCGCGCAATTATAAAGGGCGCGGAAACCGCGCCCTTGCAACCCTCCCCGTCAATCGCCAACGGCGATTGCCACCCCTCCACAGGAGGGGAATTTTTACTTCACAACCATCGGATCGCCAAAGCCGTATGTCTGGCCGCCGCTATAGCATTTTATAACCTGGTTCTTGCTGTCGAACCAAGCATTCGCCGCAGCGTCCCCAGCGCCTCTGCGCAAGGTGGCCGCGCGTTCTTTAAGGGCCTCGGACACTCCGACACCTCCGCCAACCGCGCCGATGGTCCCAAGAACCGATGCGCCGGTAATGGCCCATGCGGTCCGCTTTTTCTCATTAGCGGTTTGAGCATTCTGCGTAGCGCGAGTCTTCGCGGCATTCAACTGAGCTATCACATTCTGAACCTCCATAACCTCCTGCAAGGCTGAATTACGGGCTTTGTATTCTGCAGTGCCAGCGACAGGAGTGATTTGCCCAAGTCTAAGATTTTCTTGCGCAAGCGCCGAGGTCAGAGAGCTAACAACTATATTTAGTTGACTTTCTGCCTTTCCAATTGTTCCTTCTTCATCGTTTTTAGAGTCTGAAATTTCACAACTCCAATTGGGTACAGCTACGCCACCAGCCGTGCAAACTGATGCCTCTGTATTCACCCTTCTTGGTTTGCCCCCAACTTGAGATTTACACAAATTCAAAGTATTCTGTACTTGTTTTGCCTTTTCTATGCACTCGTTTAAGCCAATGGTTAATGCCGAGCTTGTTTGCGCGAGAACTTCTGTAATTCCAACCCTGCTGTAATCCGCTGCGCAGGTATAGCTATACACATCAATCTGCGGTATGCCTTTGGCGCTGTTTGCATCTATAGAACATGCAGGAGTACTCGACTTGGCAACTGTATTCCCAGTGCTATAGTTGGTTGCGCAAGCATTCAAGCTATTCAGGGCACTATTCGCCTGGGCTATGCAGTTATCTATATTCCTAACGTCGGTATCTTTGCCGACGGCGTTTGATGCAACCTTTTTGCCGATCGCGTCGCCTGCGAACCATCCGCCTACTCCGCCTGCGGCCCCGATGCCGATCCCGGACAGCAATCCGGCGACCCCAGGATTACGCTGGCCCCAGTTCAGCACGTCCAAGCAGCCCGTTTCCCCGCGCTTGGTGCATACTTTCGACGCATCCTCGATCCTCTTGTCTATCTCGTCAAAGCATTCCTTCGTGATATCCTCGCCGCACAACAGCTCGGTTCCGACCGGCGCGAAGAATTTGGTATCGCACTTCGTCAGATTGGCCATGGATATGTTGATTCTCTTGCCTTCGTATTCCGTGAACGTGTCGATAAAGTTGATTGTCATCGTGCCTTGGCAGAATCCGCCGAACACATCCGCCGTAGCGCTGACCGAAGTGGTATATGTGGGCTGGTTCCTGTTCGTCAGGTCCGTCATCTTGCCCCAGATGAAGTTCTTTATCCCGGCCGGATTGCGCTTTTCGCACTCGTTCTTGATCATATTCGCCGATTTATGCAGCTGGTCCTGCGCGTATCTGGCGATATCTGCGACCAGGCCTTCGAATATATTCTGCTCCTGCGTCGCGCAAGCCTTTTGCATTGGAGTCGGATCTTCTATATTGGCATAGGTATTCGAAGGAAAGCATCCCGCTTCAAATACGGTGGTTCCGGTCTTGGCCGTGCTTTGGGCCATCCATGCATTGCGGTTGCTGTTGGCCATACCCCAAGTATCCGCGCTGGCGCCAGAGGACATTTTGGCGTACTGCACGTCGAAGTATTCTCCGCAGTCTTCAAACTTCTTGACCTGCAACAGGCACAATCCCTTCGCCATGTCACCGTCAAACCCGCCGCTGTGCGCGGTCCCGCTTAAGTTGCCGTCGCCGCCGACGGTCTTGTTCGAGATATTGTCGGTATTGGCGGAGCTGATAAAGCAGCTGGTGAAATCATTGCCGCACTCGCTGCGGATGCATTGTTCCGCCTGGTTCTGACAGCTCTTGCGCAAGTTCGCCACAGCCTGCTCGTTAAACGCTTTCGACAGGTCCGTATTCAGCATCGCAATAGCGTTGGATTCGTCCCTTGTCCACATCGCGGCCCATGCGTCGCCGGCCGCGCCGCGCTCTTTATCGACGAATATATCGGCGCAATATTGGTTGTTGTTTATGACGCTTTCGCAGGCGCCGGCAATTCCGGACTTCTGCTTTATATCAATCGATCCGTTCGGCATCTTGGACAAGCCATAGCAACGCGCGCGCGAGCCTTCCCCGCAAGAGTTTATCGCGCAGTCGACCATCGCGGTCTTGCATTCTTCCAGCGATCCCATCGCCGCCTTGGCCGCCCATTCCTTTATATTGCTCTGTTGCATTTTCCAGCGAGCGCCGACGCCGTTGAACATTATATCCTGATAGACTTCCTGGATATTGAATATATCGACCAAGTCCGCCTCTTTCGCCGGCTTGCCGTTCGTCACCAAAAAGCACCATTGGTTGCCGCCAACCATGTCGCGGCACTGCTCTTTGATATAATTCTTCACATTGCTGTCATCCCAGCCCATATTATTAATCCAAGTCGAAAGCATTCTGGCATTCAGGCGCAACGTGGTCTCGCCAGATGTAGCGATGCTGACCATCTCGTTTACATCTATGTCCGAAAAGCCGTTCATGGAAATGCACTTGTGCGGAGCGTTCTTGCATGCATTCTCGATGCAGGCGTCCGCGGCCTTGTTGCAAGTCTTCACGGAATTCGAAGCGGCCCAGCTGTTGCCTTCCTTGATGCTCAGGTCGATGCGGCTGTCCGCCGCCACCGCGATATCTTGCAGCGCGGGCGAGAAAGTCCGATTGGTTAGAATGGATTCTCCATCGCACATCGTGCGGTTCGCTGACGCAAAGTCGTCAGAGGTCGTAACCGAATTTCCGAATATTGCCTTTATCGCGTCCGCCGGACATTGCGCCAGATAATCCTGGCACATTATGCGGCTTTTGTTGAATTGCCTTAAGCTATAGCACAGCTCGAAATGCTCGCCGCAGACATTTTCCTGACGCAGGCATGAATCGTATCTGGTGATGCAGCGCTGGCTGGTCAAACGCTCGGGCAGGCCGCCGCTATCGCAAGTTGCGATCAACCCGGCATTGGGATTGGTCACCACGCCGCCGATTACGATGGCGCCTGTATTGACGCTTAGACTCGGCATGCGCGCCATCGCCGGCCGCGCCGATGTTGTCGGGGCCGCCCTGCCTGGCGCGACCATGCTGACAGCTTGCGCCGGCGTCATACAAACCTCGGACACCAAGGGCAGCATTAAACCTACGATTATGGCTTTTTTCATGTCTCTCTTCCCATTGTTTTATTAACTATTTTATCACAAAAGCAAATGCATAACAAACAAAAATTAGCAATTAGCGATTAGCAATTATCAGGGAGTTTAATCGCTAATTGCTAATTAGTTCCTGCACCGCTTCTGCAAAATCGGGGGCCTTGGACAAAAAGCTTCCCACGGCCAAAAGATCCGCGCCCGCGGCCCAGCACTTTTTCGCAGTTTCTGGATTAATACCGCCGTCGACGCTTATCTTGAATTTCAAATTGTGCTTTTTCCGAGTGTTGTTCAGCGCCGATATGCGAGGGATGGCGCTTTCTATAAAAGGCTGACCCGCCGCGCCGGGTATAATGGCCAAGACCATAACTTCATCCAAATCGCGCAGAACCGGCGCAATTATATCAAGCGGTGTTGAAGGATGCAGCGCGATGCCGCAACGCTTTCCCGCGGCTTTGATTTCACGCAAAGCACGCACTACCCCGTTCGTACCTGATGATACTATAATCGTATCGGCGCCGGCAGCAATTGCCTCGGCTGCCCACTGGGCCGGATTCTCGGTCATCAGATGAACATGCAGGTGAGCCGTCGTATGCGCGCGGATGAATCGAAGCTCGTCAATTCCGCTGACAATGCGCTCTACATAAAACCCGTCCATGATATCGACGTGAATTATGCTGATATTTGCTGATGCGAATTTCGCGTAAGTCGCTGCGTCTCGCATATTCCAGACAAGAGTAGCCGGCATAATCGGAATAAGCTTTTTTCGCCGCGTTCGAACGCGCCAGCGCAGCGGCGATGTAATCGCATTCCAAAATTTTTCCCACTTTTTGCGGCGCGCCAGATACCCGGCTATGCGCACGGTCTCGCGATTCCAAACGAACTGGGCCATAGCACCCACTATCGCAAAGGGCCCAAGATTCTCGCACCTAATACTGAACGTTCTCTCCAGCAAGTCCGTCAATCCCGGAATGCCGCTGCCGCCTCCGCTGACATAGATTTTAACAGGATTGTATTTTTCAATTCCCGGCCGCAATATATTGCTAATCGATTCCAGAATTTGGGAAAAAACCGCGCCCGCAACATCGTTTAAATCGAACTTGGTAATGTCATGCTTGGTATCAGCAGGAGTGAACCTGTCCATATCGGTGGTATTCAGCGTCATATTGCTTGTCTTCAGCCTTTCCGCCTGCGCGCGCGGAATACGGAAAGCATCCGCTATCCTTGTCGTTATATCCGCGCCGCCAATCGGTATTTTTTCCAGAATCATAGGGCCGCGCGCGGACATCAGGGAAACGCTTGTATATTCCGCGCCGAAATCTATGAATACGGCGATTTCCTTGGCGTCCGGACGGGCCTGTCCCAAAACCCACATCGGGTCGAAAAAGTCTTCGGATTCTAAGTGCGCGGCATGCAAAGCGGACTTTATTCGCGCCATTCCTGACGCCGAATATGAAATTGAATGAAATACGGTATGCAGCGCGCGGTCTGTCAAGCCCACCGCGCTTGATACATTCTGGAATTCGCCGAGATCATAGCGCAGCGGGATGATGTGCAGCGGAGAAAAACCGTCATTACCGGATGCAATCGCCTGCTCCAGAATATCTTGAGGAATAATTTTATGCTCGCCTCCCCAGGCGGTCTTGCGGATGAAAATCTCCGAGCGCAAGGCGCCGAAATTTCCCGTAACGAATGCGGAATCAAAGCGCGCGCCGATCTTCTCTTCCAGCGCGTCTACGGCAGATTTCACCGCATAGGCGCCGTCCTGGGATTCAAAAAATACCGTCGCCGAAGATTTTATCCGCCCGAAACTGACATGACACCCCATGGCATGCACGCCGGCGCTGCCAACGTCCAGACAAAGAAAAGATCCATCGGTTAGATTCATTGTTCGCTTCGCTCGCAAGTTATAAGTTATAAAGGATAAGTTATAATATTCCGCGCAACGCCGAACTATTATAACTTATAACTTATCCTTTATAACTTCACAAGTGGTCTTGCCACATCCCTCATATCCAAGATTTTGATTTTGCGGTCCAGAATCGCGTTCTGCCGGTGAGTTTTTTCTAGTTTTAAGATTGCGCCTTCCGGGTCCCCTTCGGGCAGCATGACGCGAGCGCCGCTATGCAGAAAAATATCCCACCGCCTGCCTTCCACGAATTCTATCCTTGCCGCGCGGGAAAGCAAACCGGGCGCGCGTTTCAAAGCAGCGGAAATGTTGGATATATCGCCGGGGACAGTTCCTGAAAAAACCAGCATATTGTCGGGACGGGCGTCCAGCGGGCGGTTTATGGGCGAGCCGTTTGCATCCAAAGGATAGTATTTTTCTCCGTCCGTCCAGGCCGCGACTATGACGCGCATCTGTGCGCGGACAATAATTTCTCCGTTCGCGGTGCGGCGAACGCCCGCCAGCGCGATGTCGGGATCAGCGACAACGCGTTCCAGCGCCTCGTCCAAATCGAACTGCGCGGCCCGCAAGCCGGGAGCGATATTCAACCGCTGCGCTATCCCTCCGGCATCTCCGCTGCCATTGATTACACTTACCGAGGCTTTTCGAACCGCGGACAGTTGTCCTGCCCCGCCCATCAGAACCATAGATATCCGAACAGCCCCGTAAATCGCAAGCATCACGGCAAGGCCGAAGTTAAGCCAAAAGAAGAGTTTATGTTTCATACAAAGCGGATTATAGCATAAAAATTAGCAATTAGCGATTAGCAATTATCGGGGAGTTTAATTGCTAATTGATAATTAGCTTGCCCTTAACAAATACCCCCGCCGCATCATGCATCTGCGATACGCGCCGACGGATTTTGACGAAGAGTTGGGCGGAACCGACATAAGCGCGCGCTGGCCGATGTCCGGATGCTCATTGGATTGAAAGGTCACCCACAGGCCGTCCCAATCCGGCATCTGGGCGGACTGGTTGGGGCTTATCAGCTTCGCGATGCGCGAGCGCGGCACGTGCGCGGGGCGAGTCACCCCCAAGCAGCCGTTGTGATCGCGGATAAATTGCTCGGTAGTGACGGCATCATTTTCCCAATTCAAAACCGTGGCGTTGTCGATAGAGCCGGTGTTCGCCGACGAACAGGCACAAAGAATAAAGAACAAAGAATAAAGAATAAATTTCTTCATAATTGTTCTTATTATACTTTAAAGGCGTAAATAATAGCAAACCTATTTTTCGCTCGCCGCTTCGCGTCTGCGCGCATCCTCGTAAAGGCAATAAATTGCCAACTCGGATTCTTTATTCTTTATTCTTTCTTGCTTTTTTAGTTGCTGAGAGGGCGAATTTAAGTCTATAATGCGACGATGAAGGAGTTTAGACATGACAGCGGAAGAGAGATACCAGCGAATTGCCGGCTTTTACGAGGCGCTGAAAACTTTGTCCGCCGCAATCCGCACGCAAAAAGGCGGCATAGCGCCGGAAAACTATGTGGGGCGCTTTTTCGCGGCGGATATTTTGGAAATGCTGAACGCTTACGGGGAAAAACTAACCACGGCCGACGCCAAGCTGAAAGCCGCAGTAAAAAAATATCACGAGGAATACCAAACCGCGAAAGATTTGGCGACTCCGTCGAACAAGCCGATATACGAAATGACGTTGGAAGAATTCGAACGGGTTATGAATATCTGAGAGAGGAAATAAAATGAAGAAAAGTTTTTTGCTCTTTGCTCTTTGCTCTTTGCTCTTTGTGGCGGCTTGCCAGCCGCCCCGGCCGCGCGGGCCCGTGTTCGACACCGTGCAGGTCATTGAAAACATCGTGGTGGACGAGCGTTCCGTGCCGATTTTCCCGAAAAAGGCGGCCCTGACCACCGACACGGCGCAGAGGTTCGCGCTGGACCTGCCAAAGCGCTGCACCGTCGATTGGGACAATCAGAGCATACTTTCGGTTCTGCCTGAAACGCCCGTTGAAATTGTGCGTTTGAATACCGGCGACCCCCTGCCCGGTTTTGATGTGGAGAATTATTCATTTACCAAAAAAACTGTGCCGGAAACGCTGAAGAAATTATTGCAGGGCACCAAGATCAGGGTCGTGACGGATGAAAACATGCCGGGTCTTATCAGCGGGGAAATAAAGGCCGCATCCTTGTCCGATGCGATAGACTTGATCGCCAGAATGGGCAAAGTCTATTATTCCTATAACGACAGCACCAAGGAGCTGAAACTCACCAGCCGCGGCAAATGGCTGATGAAGATGCCAAAGGACCAATATGTGATAATGGCGTTGTTGGACGCGATGCGTGGCGCGGGATTGCGGAACCTGCTGACGAACTGGCAGGACAAGACCATGGCGTTCGAAGGCGACTATCAGACCGAAAAGGAAGTGCGCAGGATAGTGTCCGAGCTGGGGGCGAAAAAGCATCTTGTGGCATGGGATATGGACGTATACCGCGTATACCCGCGGACTCAGAATCCGATAGTCTGGATGAACATGCTGCCGGCGTTCGGGGAAAAGAACGTCAGGATGTCGATACCCGGAGTGGTCGGAAGACTGCTGGTGGTAAGTCCCGAAATCAATACCAAAACTTTGCAAGGATTCCTGGCGCAGCAAAGCAATGTTGTCTTGATTTCGCAGGGAACATTCGTGATACCGAATAACTGGCAGACCAGATTCGATATAGGCCAGTGCTCGCGCGAAGAGAGATTGGAAACAGACCTGATAATCGGCGCGACGGGCAAGTACGGCAAATACGCGGATATGATGAAAGTTGATGCGAAGATAGCATTGCGCACAAGCAACGGGGAGCTGACGACCTTCAACGTGCCGTCGTCATTGGGGGATAACTATGTGATAGTCGGAATCCCGACGCACAGCTTTGTGACTACGCCTGAAACATTGATAAGCCCGTTTGCGGAATTGGTGATATTTATGAGCCCGCGTGTGATCTCGATAGTAGAGCCTGACTCGCCGTCGGCGGAGCTTGCGGGCGACGCACTGAGAAAGTATTTAGAGGACTAGAGTATGAAAATCGCATACATTGGGCACAGCGGTTTTTTTATAACAGCAGATAATGCCGGGGTTTTGATCGATCCGTTTATTGCCGGCAATCCATTGGCCGTCGCAAATTTTGATACGAGTGATGTAAAAGATATTCTTGTGACGCACGGGCATTTCGATCACTTGGGCGATTCTGTAAAAATCGCAATCGACACCGGCGCGACGATTACTGCTGTATTTGAATTAGCAAGTTATTGCAAAAATATGGGCGCAAAAGCTGTCGGAGCAAACATCGGCGGCGAAATTAAATTGCAAAATGCGTCTGCAAAAATGTATCCTGCGTTTCACAGCAGTGCGGATAATAATGGAACTTATCTTGGCTGCCCGTGCTCTTTTGTGATAAAGATCGGCGGCAAGACAATTTATCATGCCGGGGACAATTGTTTAAACCAAGAATTGAAAACAATTGGCGAAATGCATAAGATCGATATTGCCTTACTTCCGATCGGCGGACATTTTACGATGGGTGTGGATGATGCGATAATCGCGGCAAAGTGGCTGAATGCCGAAACTATAATTCCAATGCATTATGACACATTTGGGTTGATTAAAACGGATATCTCGGAATTTGAAAGCAAAGTTGCAAAAGCCGATAAAAAGTGTATTGTTATGAAACCAGGCGAAACAATAAATATAATATAATTCCCCTCCCCTGGAGGGGTGCCGCCCGAATGGGCGGCGGGGTGGGTTAGCAGAGCCTAAAATTAAAAAGAGAAAAAATGACTGAAAGTTTAATTCCCGGAATATTGCCGCCACTTGGCGCACCAGCATACTCACATGAATCCACATCAAATACGGAATGGGTGGTCAGTGAACAAAAGAATATAAAAACAACCACGCCGGCGGAAGGCTTTGGGCATCATGGGCTGGTCGTTGGAAAGACGCTTAAACTATCAGGCGGCACGGCAGAAGTTATAGAAATATTATCTAAACCAATTCAGAAAGCAGCATTAGCCAAGGTTGTTTTGACCGTTGGTTCGAAAGAGCCTCAAAACGGATATATAATCAAACGCAACGAATTCGTCCGATTCGAAGCAGATGAAAAAATCGCCAGAAAGTTTTATGATTCGCTTGTCGGCTTAATGAGCACGAGTAAAGAGAAAGTGCAAAAGAAAAAAGAACCATGGAAAACTTTTTTATGGGCAAACGGCAAAGGGGAAAAATGATAATGTTCAGTCGTCTTGAAAAGAAAATCGCGTTTCGGTATCTGCGGGCAAAGGGACGCGGGTTCGGCAGCGTGATTTCATGGGTGTCATTGCTGGGAATCGCGCTGGGCGTCGCGACGCTGATCGTGGTGATGTCTGTTATGGGCGGATTTCACGATACCTTGCTGGCCCGCATAGTCGGAATGAACGGCCATGTCGTCGTGTATCATCAAGATGGCGCTATCGCGGACTTCGACTTTCTGATTGAGAAAATGCGGGATAACAAAACCGTAACGGCATCCGTAACGGATATAGTGCCGGTGTTGGAAGGCCAAGTAATGGTGAGCAGCAACGGCAACAATTCCGGCGCTATGGTGCGCGGTGTTCGAATGTCGGACTTGGCGAAAAAATTCGGCGCGCAGACAAAAGTCTATGGCACGCCGTTGGATGAAGTGAAAGACGGCCAACTGGTAATGGGAATGGCGCTGGCGCGCAGCTTGAAGATTACACTGGGCGATAATGCAACGCTGGTCAGCGCTAATGGCGGCACAGCAACAGCGTTCGGAACCATGCCGCGGATTCAATCCTATCCGGTAATGACCAGTTTCTTTGCGGGAATGTACGAGTATGATTCGGGATATATATTCATGCCGTTGGAAACCGCGCAGAAATACCTGAACGCGCCGGGTGGTGTCAGCCACATAGACTTGTTCTTGAAGAATCCTGAAAAGACGACCGCAGTGCGCGATACGTTGATGGCTACATTGCCGAACGGGTTCGTAGTGCGCGATTGGAGGGATCTGAACCGCGGCTTTGTCGGCGCGCTGCAAGTGGAAAGCAACGTGATGTTTTTGATTCTGATGCTGATTGTAATCGTCGCGGCGTTTAATATAGTCTCCAGCCTGGTGATGCTGGTAAAAGACAAATCGCGCGACATTGCGGTGCTTCGCACGTTCGGCGTATCGCGCCAAAGCATGATGAAAATATTTATCCTGTCCGGGTCATTGATTGGAGTAATCGGCGCGTTCTTTGGAACAATTCTGGGCCTGCTGATTGCGAAATATATTGAACCGATAAGGCAATTTTTCCAGTGGGCAACCGGGCGCGATTTATTCCCTGCGGAATTGTATTATTTGTCCGAGCTGCCAAGTAAAATAGAATTCTGGTCGGTGTTTAGCATAGCGTTTGTTGCAATCGCGCTGGCATTCTTGGCGACATTGTATCCGGCTTGGAAAGCCGCCAAAACCGACCCGGTAGAGGTTCTTAGAAATGAATGAAGAACTCTTTGATATTTACAACCTGGACGGAACAAAAACCGGCCGCATCGCGACGATGAAAGAAGTTAAGACAGAACGACTCGCCATAAAAACTGCGGCTGTTTGGTTTGTAAATTCAAATGGGCAAATTCTTTTGCAGCAAGGTGGTAAGCAAGGTCACAAAAGCTTTGGCGAATGGAGGCTTACCGTCACGGGAAAGACTGACGCTGGCGAAACAACTTTGGATACGGCGCAAAGGGAAACTTTTGAAGAGCTGGGGCTTAATATCCCAAAAGATCAATTCAAACTAATACAAACATTGCTTTACAATGACTTTCCGGATTATCCATATTTTTGCGATATCTATGTTGTTTTTATAGATTTTGAAGCATCAGAAATAAAAATTGATAAAGCAGAAGTTGCTGATTTGAAATGGTTTGACCGAGATTATTTGATAAACTGGGAACAAAATAATATGCACGTCAATAAAAAGTATTTCAGTTTAAGATTAAATAATTTATTGGAATGGCTTGATAAAAACGGAAGTAAAAAATGACATCAATTTTGAAATCATTGCAGAGCGTAAAAAAACGCCCGGCCGTTATGTCGGTGTCCGGCATAAAGAAGACTTTTATGGAAGGCGGCCAGCCTTTGCACATCCTCCGCGGCGGCGGGTTTGATTTAATGCGCGGGGAAATTATCGCGCTGGTGGGCCCGTCGGGCTGCGGGAAATCAACCCTTTTGCAATGCGTGGGATTATTGGAACAGCCATCCGGCGGACAGATGGTCATCGCCGGCACGCCGACGCATAAAATGACGGAAGACCAGCGCACAGCAATCCGCCGCGCAAAACTTGGGTTCGTATATCAGCGTCATAACCTGCTGGAAGATTTTACCGCATTGGAAAACGTAATGCTGCCGATGCTGGCGAATGGCATTGATGAAGACGCTGCGCAAATTCGCGCAAAGAAATTGTTAAAGGCCGCGAATGTTCTGCATCGCGCAAGCCATCGCCCTGCGGAAATGTCAGGCGGAGAGCAACAGCGTACGGCAGTCGCGCGCGCGCTGGCGAATGAGCCGGAAGTTTTGCTGGCCGATGAACCCACGGGTTCGCTGGACCCGGCGCACGCTGCGGGAGTCTTTGATTTGCTGCTGAACCTGACGAAGCAAACGCGCATGTCAATGCTGTTTGTTACGCATGACATGAACCTGGCCAAACGCGCCGATAGAATAATCACAATCAAAGACGGAATCGTGGGCTAGTCATCAACGCGCGCAAGGTCATCATAAGCTTTATATTTCGCCTCAGAGGTTTCGTAATATTCATAAGGTTCCGCGTCTTTGGAATATCTCCCAAATAATTCGGAAACTTTCTGAACAGATGCGCCAATAATGCTCTGCGCCTGCGTGCCCGAATATTCGATCAATTTCACATCATTATTTTTTAACTGCAAGAATTGCATTATTTTGGCGCCGCGCATATACGCCTCCAGGGGCAACTGCGGCATATTGCCCTGCTCTAATTGAGATTTATTAGGCGCAGCGCCTGTCTTGATATCCAGAACGACATCGTCCCAAACCCGGTCGGCAATGGCTTTGACCGTCCTGCCTGCAATATTTGTCTGTAGCTTTATTTCCGATTCGCCGCCCCTGGACACCGCCAACATTTTCTCAATGCTGGGGGCTATTTCAACAAAACGCTTGTGCCAGAAATGAAAGAGAACGCTATCCGATGGCAGAATTTTTTTTGCTTCAGAGTCTAATTCCTCAATCAATGACAACCTATGCTCTATGCTCTGTGCTCTATGCTCTATAACGCCATGAACAAGATTTCCGAACTCGCGTCCGCCGGGCTCCGCCCACCAGTCGTCTTTGGGCTTTAACCTTAAAATATGTTTGGCATAAAAGGCATAAGGATTGTGAATCAGCAGCTCTAATTCCGTGACATAAACCGGCGACTTGTCGCTTGGGGGCATCGGTGGAGAATAATCCAGCGGCGCATACGGTACATTGTCGTGTGTGCGAACTATATCCAAATAATCTATGCTCCGCGCTCTGTGCTCTGTGCTCTGTCTGGAATCAGCCACGCTGATTCTGGATAGAAACCGCGACTCGGTCGTCTGGGCGCCGCCTGCGGTTTGCGAACGCAGCCAATAAACCTGTGGCCCGCAGGACAAGTTCATAAAATCCATGGCCATCAGGGAGACTTTGCGCTCTGGCGGAGGAAGGCCGATTTGCTGGGCAATTCGCCGCGGCAGCCAAGGGTTTTCGTATCCCAGCGCCGGAAACATTCCTTCGTTCAAACCGGTGAGTATCACAACATCCGCCGTCTGCATTCGCGATTCGATCGTACCCAAAACGCGGATATTTGCATCGTCATTCATCGCGGGACGAATCTGAACAGAGGACAAAGCGTCCGCAACAACCGCGCGCGCATCTGCCGATTCCAACACAATCTTGTGATGCGATAAAATATTTGAAACTTCTTCTAACTTCTTTATAATTTCCACATCTTCATTGCTTTCTTTATTAAATTCTAAATTTAAACCAATTATGAAATTAAGCAAATCTTCTATTTTTGATTCGCTTAATTCATCAAATTTATTCAGAATCGCGCGGCCGAATAAAGTCATGGCTCCGGAAGTACCACCTGAAAAATCCGCTGGCAAATTGCGGCGAGCAAATGCCTCGCGCAAGCGCTGATTTCCCGCCGCGTCCGGAGTGATTACCAAAACCGTTTTATTTTCCGCTATTGCGCGAGCGGTAATTTCCGCAGCAACCTCGGCCTCTTCGCTTTCGCGACCGCAATCAATTCGTATAGGAGCTTTGCTGCTTACGAAGTCTTGGGTGGGGGTATTTGAAAACGCATCATTAAGAAAGTCTATATTTGATTCGCCAACATCAATCATTTGAACGGCTGAGGGCGAAATCCCGATGCGTGCCAAAAACTTCAGTTCTGAATAATAAGGGTCGCATATATTTGTAATCGCCGAAGGCGAGCCGCCCGCAAAAGTCTCTGATTTTTGCGAAGCCTGAAACCCGCTGATTTTTCCCGGCAAGATAATATATCCGTTGTTCAGCCCCGCTATAAACTCCATCAAATCCGCTGTAGCCGGCACAGACCCGGTAGAACCGCAAACAATGATTTTCCCTTTTATGCTTTTTTGCAACGGCTGAATCCAATCGCGAATATCGGCATTTCTTTTTTGCGCTTCGGTGATTTTATTTGGGAAAATAGAGGGCAAAACCGAATCCGCCAGGGTTAAAAACTCTGCTTTTTTCTGAAAGTGCGCGGCAAACTTTTCATCAACAAGTGATTGCCATTCTATCCGCGTCTCGCGTCTCGCGTCTCGCGTCTCGTTCTCAATATAATCCTGCATGCGGACCAGGTCGCGGGCGACGGGCAGAACCGCGGAGAATCCCCTGCCCTCTGCCGCAGACAGCAGTTTGGCCAGAACCAAAACGCGCTCTTGATTTGAAACGATATCATCATCTGAAATCTCAGCGATTTCTTCTTCTGGTTCTTCGCCAAGTGCAACAAGTTTCGGCAATAAAACCGCCGCGGCGGATTTATCCCCCGTAGCCTTGGCGAAGGGGGACTTTTCGGCAATAAACTTTTCAACTGTGCGAATTGCGCGACGAGAAGGGAGGAAAATTATATCGCCTGAAAAGTCTCGCCCGCATAACAGCGACCACAGCGCGTCGCAAAGCCGCGCAGGATTTGAAGCACAAAAGATGTTTTCTCTATCACTCATTCCTGCCTTGCAAAACCAAATTTATAGCTTCCGCAATTTTTTGATTATAATCCGGCTCGTCATAAAACTTATATTTCTGCGTATCTTTTTGTTGTGTCAGTTCAACGACTTGCTTTACACCAAACTTAATTATATTAAATTTTTTCGTATTTACTGGTTCCTCTGGCTTTTCAATATCTTTCAAAAGTTCCCACATTGCGGCTCTTGCCTGTTCGGAATTGTAATTCCGCCCCCCCCCCAACATTGCCCTGGAACCTGTCCAGCATATCCAGCAAATTATAAATCGTCAGCACGGCGCAAGAGTTATCTTTCTTGTCCGAACATTGTTGGACATTTTCACTATATCCCCAACCATAATTCGGAAAAATCCCAAGTATTAAATCCTTAATATCTTTGCGCAAATCTATCCCATAGGAATTATTGAAATAAAACTTTTTATGGATTTTATCTACTCCCAAAGCAACGGCATGCGTAATATTCGGATACTTTTCGCTGGGTATGGAAAGCTCTATCAGCAAATAATCCTTTGCTTGATTTATGTGTTTTAATAGCGCCTTTCCAAAGGAAACCAAAGTGTCATAATCCAATCCATATTTCACATCTTTTGGGTCTTTTGCGGGAATCGTGCTTGTAACATCCAGCCATTTGGGACGATAATCATCATCAAATAATATTTGCTTTAAATCTCCCATAGAGATAGAGCCAACAGATTCTTCTATATTCAATAAACGCTCGTCATATTTTTTCATAATCTTTCCCCTGTTTTTGTTGTCCTTTATAAAGGACAACTATTACTAATGACACAAACTAACCACTGGCACCGACACTGACACTACTTGCAGCCAATGATTTTTCTAATTTCTTCTATGCCGATCTTTTTCTCTGCCGATGTTTCCAAAATCTGGGTGCATGCAGCTGGCCGCTTTCCTGCCCCCTTGTGGGGCGGGATAGAATTGCTTGATGATTTATCATCTAGCAATTCTTGGGTGGGGGGAAATCCCCACAACTCAGCCTTTAGTTTCGCAATGTTTGATTTATTCGACTTATCGATCTTTGTCAGAACGACTTGATAAGGAATTCCGTTTTTATCGCAGAAATCCATTATTTCCAGGTCGGATTTTTTAAGCTCGTGCCGCGAATCAATCAGAATAAACAACAGCTTTAATTGGCCACGGGTCAGCAAGTATTCTTCCAGGCGTGCCAGCCAGCGCTCGGTATCCGCCTTGGAAATCTTGGCGTAGCCATAACCCGGCAAATCCATAAGCGCCAAGCGGTCGCCCCAGTTGAACAGATTAAGGCTTTGCGTGCGACCGGGAGTTTTTGAAGTCCGCGCAATCACGCTGCCCGCGATAGCATTTACCAATGACGACTTGCCGACATTGGACCGCCCGATAAACGCATATTCGGGAAACTGCGTACGCGGCAGGGATTTAACTGTTTCAAAACTTCCAATAAATTTTATCATTGTAAAAACCTTTTTACTTGCAAACCATACTATAAATCGGCGGATATAGCTCATTCTTTGGACGCGGCCCAAAACCGCCGTCTGCGATTTCTTCCATACGAACTATACTCAGCCCGCATTCCGATAACTTATTAATGATGAATGATAGCGGCCAATGATAATCTGTGAAATAAATTTCTCTGTCTTTAGAATCCGCCAAGCCCCGCTTGAATGGTGCGCCCGGCGTTAAATAAGGAAACTTTACTGGCGATTCACTATAGAACCAACTGCAATCATATTGCAAAAAGCAGGGGTGCGAATCGACGATGATTAAAATTCCGTCTTTCTTCTTCACGCGCTTTATATTCTGTAAAATCTCAGTAAATTGCTTCTCGTCCGGAACAGCCACCAAAACAAACGAAAGCACCACAACATCAAAATAATTCGACGGCAAATCCTTTGCCTGTTTTATTATTTTGCAATTACATTCCTTCAAATCACTAATAGCAAGGTTATCAAAATTATCAAGATTTATATCAAATAATGTTTTTTCTATATCTTTATCTAACAAGGTATTAACCAAGCCGTTCCCACACCCATAATCAAGCAATGTCTTGGGTTTTGCTCTTTTTACCAAGTCTATGATTGGCTGCATTTCTTGCGTTTTATAATTTTTAAAATCATGAAAATTCTTAGCTTCTTTGGATATCCAAAAATTCTTACTATTTGACATAGTTTATTACCTTTATTTCTTTATTACTCTCTCATAAGCCTCGGACTTAGACATGCCTGTGCGGGCGGCGATTGCCGCCGCGGCGGATTTAGTATTTTTCGCGCTGCCAACCACATCGCGGACTACTTCGGAAATTTCCAAATCAGACATTTTTGTTTCCGGCGCGGGTTCAATTACAATCACAATTTCTCCGCGCCAATCGCCATGTGCCAGCAATTCTGACGGATAGCCGATAATCGTTTCCTCATGAATCTTCGTAATCTCTCGCACTATCGCAATACGCCGCTCTGGCATTATGCGCGCCAGCAGCGCCAGGGTATCCGCCACGCGCGCCGGGCTTTCATAGTAAATTATTGTGTGCCGGATTTTATTATCCTCGCGCAAGTGCTTTTCGTCTTTGAAAAAGCCGCAAAAAGTAAATCGGTCTGTCGGAAAGCCGCCGAGAGCCAGCGCGGAAATCGCCGCGGTCGGTCCGGGCACTACGAAAACGGGCAAACCCGCCGCGCGACATTCTCGCACCAGCCTGAATCCAGGGTCGCTGATGGTCGGCATGCCAGAATCGCTGACTATTGCGACCGCCGCGCCGTCACGAATTTTTTCTACCAAATCGCCAGCGACCTCGCGCTCGTTGTGTTCATGCATTGCAATGCGCCGCGTCTTTATATCAAAGTGCGCCGCCAGTTTTCCGAAAACTCGCGTATCTTCGCAAGCAATCGTGTCGCACCCGCGTAGGGTTTCAATCGCCCTCGGCGACATATCGCCCAGGTTTCCGATCGGAGTCCCGACAATATAAAGACCTGATTGCATTGTGAATCCTTTGCGTTTATAATACACTTCTCGGGGGAAATTTCAAGCCATGAAAAAATTTGCTCTTTGCTCTTTGCTCTTTGCTCTTTGTGCCTGCGGCACCGGCAATAAATGGGCCGATTACTACGGCACGGCGCCGGTTGGCGACGCCACGGACTTGAACGCGCCGACACGCGGCGGCGGGACCCAGAAAACCGTGGCGGTAATCCTGCCTGATTCGGATTTGGGAAGCTCGGTCAGGACAAGCGTCCAAATGGCATTCGTACAAAGGCGTCCCGAAGACATAACCGTGCGATTTACGGACTTGTCCGGGTCTGCGGATGCGCGCGCGGCACAGATGGAATCCGCGCTGGGCCAAAATCCGGATTTGATTATCGGGCCGATTTTTGCCGAGGACGCGGACACATTGCGCAGGCTGAAACCCGACCATACTCCGGTATTATCCTTTACCTCGGACGCGACGGCGCTGGGCGACGGGATTATGACTATGTCGCTGATACCAAACCAGAGCGTGGAGACAATAATCCGCCGCATGTCGGCCGAAGGGCGAAAGGATATCATGATTTTTGCTCCGGATAATCCATCGGGATATATCATGGGCAACGCGGCGCTGGATGCGGCGAAAATATATGGCCTAAAAACACAAGGATTCTATTTTTACACGTCCGGAAATATGGACAGCATGAAGAGCGCCGCCCAAAACGCTACTATGTTCGATGCGCGCGGCAAAGCGAATACCAGGGCTAAAGAAATCCTGTCCGACATATTGATGAACAGAACGCTGACAGCGGCAGAGCGCGCATCGGTGGATAAGCAACTGGAAGAAAGAAACAAATCCGACACGATCGGCGATTTGCCGTTCGACGCAGTGCTGTTCCTGGGCAATGCGGGGGATTCCAAGGCATTGGGTTCTTTCTTGAGATATTTCGACGCCCCGGCCCGACGCGTAAAATTCTTTGGAACGGCAATGTGGGATACTCCGGCGATGTTCAAGGATATGACGTTCAGCGGGGCCAGCTTTGCGGCGCTGCCGGCGATTTCGCCGGAATTTGCGAATATCTATCGCGATATTACGGACCGCGAGCCGGAAAGAATAAGCCCAATGGGCTATGACGCGGCAATACTGGCGATACGCGCGCTGCATGCTCCGCAAGACGCGGGCGCCTATCTGATGGATCCGTCGGGATTCAGGGGATTGGACGGATTGATAAGATTGCAGCCGAACGGACAGTCGCAAAGGGCATTGCAAATAATGACATTGGATGCATCCGGCACACCGAAGATAGCGGCCCCCGCGGCGACGAATTTTATAAGGCCATTATACCAACTGTCGGGTCAAAACAGCACGCGTCCGTATGAAATCAAGGTGTCGGGGGGAATAAACCCGATGGACTATTTGCGCCTGCCGGAATCCCTGCATGGAAAATACAGCGCGAAGACGTATCGTGCAGGCACCGATAAAAACACGAATAACGAATCACGAATAACGAATCCCGAAGAAATAGTAATCCTGCCGGAAGACAGCAGCGACCCGGTGCTCGCCGACCCGGACTTCCAGCCGGTGGAATTGGAAACCGTGACCCGAGTTCTGGTGGATGAAGTTGAGGTGCGATAGAGGGTTTGATATGAAAAAATTGCTCTTGATTTTACCAATAGTATTGCTTTGTGCATGCGACTCATACAAAGACAAATTGTATAATGCATATTACAAACAATGTATGCAGGAAATGAAAAATGGATTTTATGGCGATCTCTGGCGCGCTTACGCAACAACTCAAAAAGAATACTGTAAAGATGTTGCGTTTAATTCAACACGGGAACTTACAAACGAACAAGCGAAATTTGAATTAAAACACAAAGATTTCAGACCTTGGGGACGAAAAAGATAGACCGGAACTAAAACTTGCCGCCTTACATATTCAATATTTCCTGCAGCTCTTTCATATCCTCCGGCAGTTTTGATTTGAACTTCATAGGTTCGCCGGTTATTGGGTGGTTCAGCTCCAGGATTTCCGCATGCAGCATTTGACCATGATGAGTTTTTATAAATTCCAAAAGTTCAGGATTTTTTACGCTGCCCAGGCGCGTTGTGCCGCGGCCATACAGCGGATCGCACACCACCGGAAACCCATGCGCAGACAGATGCACGCGAATCTGATGAGTCCTCCCCGTCAGCAATGTGCAACGCAATTTTGAAACCCCTGGGTTGCTCCATACTTCCAAAACTTCCGCTTTGGTTTGCGCTTCTTTTCCGCCGCGCTTTAACATAGTCATCTTTTGCCGGTTGCGCGCGCTGCGCCCTATATTGCCGCTGATATCCGCCGCGGTCCAATTTGGAATTCCCCAAACAAACGCGATATATTTCCGCGTCAAATCATGCGCGGAAAAAGTCTTTACCAAGGCGCGCTGCGCTGCATCGGATTTTGCGAAAACCACAACCCCGCTGGTGTCTTTATCAAGGCGATGCACCACCCCCGGGCGCATTTCCCCGCCCAGCGCAGACAACGATGTGTGCGCCAAAACCCGCTGGACAAGGGTATCGTCCTCGCGCCCCGCGCCGGGATACATTGCAACTCCCCGCGGTTTATTAATTACGATTATGTCGGAATCTTCATGCAAAATGTCTAACGACATTTTACAGTGAACAGAGCATAGAGCACAGAGCACAGAGTTTTCTTTCTCTGGAATAATAACTTCTATATTATCTCCAGCCTTTACCTTTTCTGATGACTTGAGTCTGTGCTCTGTGCTCTGTGCTCTGTTCACTACGAACTGAAATCCCTGGATTTCAGTTCGTGAAAACTCCGGCATTTTCACTGCCAGAAACTTATCAAGGCGAAGTCCTGCGTCCGCTTCCTCCGCAATAAAAACGCGCGTCTCACTCATTCCAATTCTTGCCTTGGACGCAATCCTGCAATTTGACTGTTATCCTGCGCCCTTTGCCTGTCGGATTGCAGATTAATATTCCGGTCGTCCGCGCCTGAAAGGAATGGCGGCTGGCTTCGCGCCAAGCAAACAGCAACTCGGTCGGCTGTTGTATGCAAGTGATTCTCATCCTGGCGTTGCTATCCGTTGCGGAAATATTGCTGGGAGATATCCACTGGCGCACGTCTTCGGCCTGCCCGAAGCAAGGAAATCCGTCCAACATATAGATTTCCCATCCGATATTGCCAATCGTCCTGTCACGGACAAATTCGATATCATACTGAGCGAACCGCAAGCCCGTGATGCTTTCCCAATCACTGCTGGTTGTAAATATGCGCGGACAAAGAGTTCCCGTATCCGCCGCGCGCGCCGCAGGCGCGCAGACAAAAAGAATAAAGAATAAAGAATAAAGAATAAAAATTTTGTTTTTCATCTATTTCTCCTTATAAACCATGATTAAAGAAATTAGATTAAAGAATTTTTATTCTTTATTCTTTATTCTTTATTCATTTATTAAGCTCCACTGAAATTTTTGCGGTGTCCGCAGGCACATTCGCGACATAAACCGAAAACGCGACGGTTTCCCCGGCATCCAGCAACGGGGCCGGTGGAGTGAATTTCTGCGATGCCAACTCCGCTCCGGCTGCATCTTTCATTACAACCACCAAGTCAGGCACTCCATATAACGCCTCGGAGTTATTTGCAACAACGCCGGAAACGGCGATACCGTCAGCAGCCGCAACCGCAGAATCCATACGCACGGCCAAGGGACCCGCGGGCGCGGGCGGCTCGTACCGAAGAAGCGCTATAAATGAGAAAACCGCCAGCAGCAAAACTGCGCAAGACAGCAGAAATATCCACAAGCGCGCGCGCGACCGCCGCGTTTGAGCCCGCCAGCAATGGCCGCATACCGCGCATTCAAAGCTGCGCGCCGCGCCATCGCGGACCGAATATTCTACTTTGCAAAAAGGACAGCTTACTTTCATACCAGGCCTTGTTACTCAAGGGTATTCTACTATGGATTCTTCCAGATTCAAGCGGTTATATTTCATCTGAACCCGGTCCCTGATTTCGCCTATTGCCCGTATGAAATCCGACAAGGTCGCATTGCTGTTTGCGGAAACCTGGCCCATCATACTTTCCGAATCCGTCTTGGGAGTTTTCGACTCCACGCGAACCGAATCCCTCATCATCTGACCCAAGACGGCAATCGATACGTCCGCCAGCGACGCCTCGTCATCCTGCAAGTTCCAGTAATAGGACGGATTGCTTGCGTCCTCTATCCTTTCCGATACCCCAAGATGCGGCGCCACCGTGCCGGCAAAGCCGACTGTGGTAAACAGGGCGGAAACGCGCCCTTGGGTCATATCTATGGTCTGATTTACTTTCAAGACCGTGGGTTTTTCAGTTCCGCCGATGGAAAAGCCCGACAGGTTCAAATCGCCGACCCACAGATCGCCGACATCCAGCCTGGATATCCGCGCGGTGGAATTTAAGAACAATTCTTCGGTAATTTCCATATTTCTGGAATCAGCCGTCAGCGCGCCTTGGACCAATGTCTCGCCGGATATGTACAATGCGGTCTCCCAGCTGGCGCGCGGAGTAACCATAACTTTCCGCGCGGAAATCAAGTTCGTTTTCAGTATTTCTTTGAATTCCGAGCTATACGCATCCGCCCCCCCGGCCTCTTTTATCGCATATCCTCCCAAAGACAAGTCCGATGCCATGGTCGCGTCAATAGGATCGTCCGAAGGCAGGCGCCAAAGAAAATCCCCTCCGGATAAAATGGTTCCCGTGCTTTCCACAATGGAATCCTTGCCAAACCTTGCATCAAAAATATTGGTTCTGGCGCGCCATGTTCCAAAGGCCCCGTATGTTTCGGATTTTTCTACAAAACCGGCCTCGTCGCCGCCGAGCTGCGCAATCTCGCGCGTGCGGACGGGCGAAATATCCGCGGAATCAAATATGACTATGCCGGACAGAACCGCGCGCCCGCCGCGGTCGCGCGATTTGATTATCCGCGCTTGGAACCTGCCGGTGTCTTTTGGAATATTGCCAAACTCTGCCAAGTCCTTTATGCGAACACGGGTTATGTGGGACCCGACCGGAGCCAGCAGACTGCGCTTGTTCGCATCCATATATTTTTCCAAGGCGCCACGCACAGCGCCGATATCACGGGCGACGCGGACATTTTCGGCCCGGCGAACGCGGGAATCCAATTCGCGCAATACGAACGGCAGGGCGGCGGCGGCAATCGCAAGCGACAGAAGAATTTCTATCATCATGCTGCCAAGCTCGCTACGAAGATATTTGTTTTTTCTTTTCATTTGTCGTTTTGCTCGCAGAGTTAAGATTTTTCGGCTTCGCCGAAAAATCAGAGTGTTCGCTCGCTTCGCTTGCAGAGTAGAAGAGTTAGAGAGTAAAAGAGTATCTATAACTCTCTTAATCTTCTACTCTCCTACTCTCTTACTCTGCCGGCGAAGCCGGCGTTACTCTAGCAAACGCTTCGCGTTTGCTATCTATCCTTCCATCCGCCCGTCATGATCGGCGCGAATTCGGCCGGGGACGGAGCATACAGCATCTCGCCTATATCGCCCCCGCCTATTTTTCGCAATATCAGGGTGGAAAACTTTGGGCCGTTCAGGGACGGAAAGCTCCAGCCTCCCAACTTTATCGGGGCCGCTGCCGTGGAATACATCAGCTCGCTGGACACCGTCATGCCAAAGCCGGTTGCGAAAATCAACTGGTCGGTGTTAAGGTAAGGCGTCGCAAGCGCCCCCGCGCGCACGCCGGCGACGCTGGCTGTTCTTACGCTCTCGGACCGCACGGTCATATCTCGCTGGACATGCAGAGAACCCGAAACATTCACGCTGTCGGCGACCGCATCGCCGCGCGACGACCAGGTCATACCGGGCAATACGCCGCTTCCTTTTAATCTCTTCGCCGTGATTTTCCTGAATCCGCTGATATCGCCGGTCACGCGGACGGTGCCGAAGGTGGCCTTGGACGGGTCGACGGACGCGCCTTCGGGAAAATAAAGGTCCGCGCACTGCAGTTCCGGCGCTTCGGCAAACCAGATGTTTCCGTTTGTCGCGTTCAAGCGGTTCGCGTATAACGTGCCGACGTCCGTAAGATTATACTTGGCCATGTTAAGGTCGCGATACATGGTGTTCATTTCGTCATCGCCAAGATAAGTCCTGTGCAGGTACCGTCGCGATTCGTCTTCGCCCAGAATGTCGGAAATTCTGAAAACCAAATCGCCGGCAGAGAAGACATCCGAAGAAATGCTCCACCCGCTGGAACTTACCGCTTCGCCCCCGGCGCCGACAATCGCGGCGTCGGATCCCAGGTTTTTCGCGATTGTCGCCACGCGGACTTCTTTGATGTCAACGGGGCGGAAAGCAAGATAGACGTCAATCATCGCGCCTCCGGCCTGAGTGCGCTTTTCTATGAACCCGGCATAAGGTTGCAACAAGCGCCCCTGCGCTCCGAATTCCTGATTCCAGATTAGATTCACTTCGTCTTCGTCGAATTCTATCTGGGCGCTGGACGGCCAGTCCGCTTGATTTATGCGGACATAAGCCATCATCGGATCATGCCATGCGGTTATGCGTTTTGATTCGGCGGCATCGGCTATGCTGTTGCTCATTTCCACCACGCCGTTATAAGCGAACGGCATAATGGCCCCGACGATCGCGATTGCCAGCAAGGTCTCCATCAGACCCGCGCCATGCTCGCTGCGAAGATATTTGTTTTTTCTTTTCATTTGTTGCCTTGCTCGCAGAGTAAAGATTTTTCGGCTTTGCCGAAAAATCAGAGTAACGCTCGCTGCGCTCGCAGAGTAGGAGAGTAAGAGAGTATCTATAACTCCCTACTCTTCTACTCTCTTACTCTAGCAAACGCTGTGCGTTTGCGTCACTCTGCCGGCGAAGCCGGCGTTACTCTGCGCGCTTCGCGCGCTACCCGCAATTACTTCGTCCGTCCAATCTGCATTGCTTGATGTTTATGCGGCGTTCCAAGCGGCTCCAGAAAACATACTGGCACACAAGATTCTGCGCCACCGAGTTATTATTGTAATAAGGCGCGCCGGGCAGCCCCGAAATAATATTTCTGCAGCCGACAGTCTCGCTGTCGTCATTCCCGGGATTCTTAAGTATCTCGAACGAGTCGTTGTCTATATTTTCGGATAAAACATCCGGCAGCACGGATACTCCGGCGGGGCGAACATCCAGGATTATCGCGCCGCTGCCGCCTGCCAACAGAGAGCTTGAAATCTGATCGCGAAGGGTCAGATAAGCGGCGGATACCGTCCGCGCTTCGATTCCGCTTTTCGTGGAATACATCAGCTCGGTGCTGTCTATGAATACATCCTGCCCGCGCGAAGCGTTTATGAACCCTGAGATTTCAAGCTGTTCGGTATCAATGGAGACATTGCTTAAAATGGCGTCGCCATGAATATCCCAGTCATAGGGGCCGACAAAGCTTGTACGCCCAGCCGCCATCGCAAGCGAATTTAACGAAGCTGATTCGGCCTCGACAGAGCCTATCAATCCATATCTGAACAAGGTATATGCGGAAAGGGACTTCGCGATCAAATCCCCGCGCGAAATATTCAGAGCTCCCGCGCTGTCGCGCGTTTGAAATACGGCCTTGTTCGCGATCAAAAGCTCTATCTTGTTCTTGAATCTGCGGTCGTTGCTGGATCCCGTAATGGAAAGCGTGCCGAAGCTCGCGGTATCAAGCTCCGCATTTTTTGCGGAGAGCTGTGAAATGTTTTTCACATCATAGCCGCCCATATCAAGGTCCGTATGAAATCTGTTTCGCATAATATCCTTGGAGTTTCGCCGAATCAGCTCCGAAAAGTCATCATCGATCGGGATCAGGACATATATGGCGTCCAAATCAGGTCTTATGCCGAAGTCTTTCAGATTTTTCTCCCATCCGCCGATGCCATGTAGGATGCCATTGCGGGCGGCTTCGGCGGCGTCCGACCCGATGCGCGCCATCAGCTCGCGCCGTGCGCCTGCGGATAAATTACTGCCCTTTATTACAAGCAGCGCCAAAACGCCGTTCGCGTTTTTACCGGTCATCAAGGATATTTTCTGCCCCTGCGCGGTCTGTGGAATAAAGCCCAGCGGAAGGCCGAAGGGCTCTAAAAGATCGGAGAATTCGTCGCCGCCGGCGACACGGACGCCATACCGCAGGTCATCCTTGTTGTACCTGACGAACTCGCGGGCGGCGCGGGCGGCGCGGGCCACGTGCCTGCTTGATGCGGTCATAATCTGGTCGTTTCTGCGCTCGCTCAGCCGACCTGCCAAAAAGGGCATAAAGGCCATGACCAAGGCGATTGCCAGCAAAGCTTGCAGCAAAAAGTTTCCACGGGATTCGGTGTTCAAAAACATCCCTCCTACACACTGAATCTTAGCGAATTGAAAATTTTATTGCAATTGGTTTTGGCACAGTGTAAACTAACGAACGTTGCAGGGTAATTCTTAACATTTTCCTGTGATTATTTTCCATTAATTAATAAAGAACCAACATGCAAAACAACAATAATAAAAAACAAATGTCCGTTGGGCTTATGATCCAACGCTGTCACCGCTGGCGGCAGAAAAGAAAGCAATACATGGACCAGGCAAGGCAAACGCCGGACGAGGTGGAGCGCGAAAGAATCCTGCAAATGGCGGAGCATTACGGGCGCATAGTCAACGAAGAGCAGTCCAAAATAGACACGACGCGTGACCCGCGGGACAAGTCGGCGGCGCCGGAACCGGACGAAAGGCTGGACGAAGACGACAACGGCTTTCCGGATTTCATTTCTCAGCTGTAACTCTATTTTTTCGCCGCGGCGGCGGAAGGGATTTGACTTTTGATAACGCATAATTTATAATGCGGCCGATATGAGACATTGGTTCGTTTCTTTTTCGTCTTTTTCCTCGTCCCCTTTGGGGGAATAATTTTCATTTGCGGTTTTGCCCGCACGTTATATAATAATCACTATAAAACTTAATCCGAACAATAACAAAGGTTCGAAAAAATGCTAGATATAAAATTTATAAGGGAAAACCCTGATATTGTGAAAAACGCATGCAAAGTAAAAGGCTTTGATGATGTTGTTGACGATATTATCGGGCTTGATAAAAAAGTCCGCACGCTGAAGACAAGCACTCAGACAAAGACCGCGGACAAGAATAAAATCACGGCACAGATTGCTGGCGCACAGGCTTGCGCGCGCGCGCCGCTGGTTGCGGAATCGAAAAAGATTTCCAATGAGATCGCGGACGACGAGGCAGCGCTGAAAGCGCTTGATGCCGAATTGAACGAGCTGCTGCACCGCGTGCCGCAAATTCCTGCGGCAGAAGCGCCGATCGGCCCGGATGCAGAAAGCAGCGTTGTGACAAAGACTGCCGGCGATAAAAGGAAATTCGACTTCACTCCACGACCGCATTATGAAGTTTTGGATATGAATAATTGGTGGATGCCGGAAAAAATTTCGGAAATCAGCGGGTCGCGCGAATTCTGCCTGATGGGGGAAATCGCGGAAATGGATCTTGCGATACAAACGTTCGTAATCCAGAAAATGATTGCCAAGGGATTTACGTTCATCCAGGTTCCTTCAATTGTGAAGCCTCAAATGGTATTCGATGCCGGCCATTTCCCAGGCAGTGACCTGTCGGTTATGGATAATGACGTGTTCTATCTGAATGCACCGGACAAATGTTTGTCCGGCACTGGCGAAATTGTAATCAATTCGCTGCATAGGAATGAAATATTGCCCGAAAGCGCACTGCCGATTAAATATGCGGGATTTTCGCCCTGCTATCGCAAGGAAGCGGGCGCGGCGGGACGCGACACTCGCGGTCTTATAAGATTTTACGAATTCCACAAGGTGGAACAGTTTATTTTCTGCAAGCCTGAACAGACGGAAGAAATGCATGCGTTGCTGCTTGGGTTCTTGGAAGAAATAATGACGGATTTGGAATTGCCTTACCATGTCCTTGCGACATCGACCGGTGATATGGGATTCAATAAAATCAAAATGGACGACATAGAGGCATGGTTTCCGTCGGAAAGTGCATATCGCGAACTGGGCAGCTGTTCGTCCATCGGAGAATTTCAGGCGCGGCGGACAATGACAAGGTATCGCGAGAACGGAACGAACGAAGTAAAGTTCTGCGCTACGTTGAACAATACGGCGATGGCGCTGCCGCGTTCGTTGGCGGCGGTGATAGAGAATCATCAGAACGCAGACGGAAGCGTGAACGTTCCGAAAAAATTGCAGACGCTGATGGGCGGCCGCAAAAAAATCGGCGGGCGGCGCCCCGGGTCCCGGCGCGAATGAGTTCGCGCGGGGTGGGCCAGCGGCGCTGCATCCTAGTTTTTTACTCCCCGATTCAACAAGGGAATACTCGCAACCTTGCAATAACAATAAATAAGAAATCCGCGCGAAGCGCGGATTTTTTCTTGAAAACGAAATTATGAGCTGTATAATCCGGCGCATTTAACAAAAGACTAACATATGAAAATTAGAAATATCGCAATAATCGCGCACGTAGACCACGGCAAAACGACCTTGGTGGATAATATGCTTAAACAAGCCGGAACGTTCGCTGCCCACGAGCGCGTCGTCGAACGCGTAATGGACAGCGGAGAAATAGAGCGCGAACGCGGCATTACTATTTCGGCCAAACCCACATCCGTCATATGGAAAGACTATAAGATAAATATAGTGGATACGCCCGGCCACGCGGATTTCGGCGGAGAGGTAGAGCGCATCTTAAGCATGGTCGACGGCGTGATTTTATTGGTGGATTCTGCCGAAGGCCCCCTGCCCCAGACCAAGTTCGTGTTATCAAAGGCGTTGAAGCTGGGCCTGCGCCCGATTGTTGCGATTAATAAAATAGATCGCCAGGACGCGCGTCCCGACGAAGTGCTGTCCGAGACGTTCGACTTGTTCGATAAGCTGGGCGCGACGGACGCTCAACTGGATTTTCCTTATGTCTACGCTGTGGGTCGCGAAGGCAAAGCCTTTCGCGAGCTGACCGACGAACGCGCAGATCTGACGCCATTATTCCAATTGATTATTGACCATGTGCCGGCACCCAACTGCGGCGTATCCGGGCGATGCGAATTGAACGCGCCGTTCCGCATGCTTGCGACGACCTTGGAGGCTGATCCGTATGTGGGGCGAATTCTGACCGGAAAAATTGAATCGGGAACCGTGCGCGTGGGCCAGGCGGTCAAGGCAATCAATATGCAAGGCGAATTCATAGAAAATGCGCGAATCACAAAAATCATAGAACACCGCGGCATAGAAAAAATATCCTTGGACGAGGCCAACGCCGGCGATATCGTCGTCGTCGCGGGCTTCGGCAAAGCGACCGTCGCGGACACTTTATGCGCGCCCGAGGTTACCGAACCGATTCCCGCATTGCCGATTGACCCGCCGACTCTGACGATGACATTCTTCGTTAATACCAGTCCGCTGGCGGGAAGATCCGGCGGCAAGAAGCTGACATCGCGCATGATTGGCGAGCGTTTGTTTAAAGAAGCCGAAACGAATATAGCACTGCGCGTAGTACAATCCGCGAATAACGAAGCGTTCGAAGTATCGGGGCGCGGCGAATTGCAATTGGGGATATTGATCGAAACCATGCGCCGCGAGGGGTTCGAGCTGTCGGTCAGCCGCCCGCGCGTTGTCTTTACTGAAGACGAAAACGGAAATCGTTTGGAGCCGATCGAAGATGTCGTAATCGATGTAGACGACGAATTCAGCGGCGTTGTGATTGAAAAAATGACCAAGCGCAAGGCGACGATTACCGAAATGAAGCCGTCGGGCGTCGGCAAGACGCGGATTGTGTTCAGCGCTCCGTCGCGCGGGCTGATCGGATACTTGTCCGAGTTCCGCACGGATACGCGCGGCACCGGAATCATGAACCGCATCTTTGACAAGTACGATTTGTACCGCGGAGATATCGAGACATATCGTCCGGGAGTGCTGGTCAGCATGGAAAACGGCGCGGCGGCGACTTATGCTTTGTTCAATCTGCAGCCGCGCGGAACGCTGTTTATAGAGCCCCAAACGCAAGTTTATTCCGGAATGATTATCGGCGAGCATAGCAAGGAAAACGACTTGGAAGTGAACCCGATAAAAGGCAAAGAGCTGACCAATATGCGCTCTGTCACGGCGGATGAGAAATTGTTCTTAAGCCCGCCGCGCAAAATCTCGCTGGAAGAAGCGCTGTCTTATATACAGGACGACGAGCTTGTGGAAATCACTCCGCAGACGATACGGCTTCGCAAAAAAGAATTGGATTCCGGCGCGCGAAAAAAGACGAGGAAAAGTTAAAAAAGCGGGGTCGCGGTTCCCCTCCTGTGGAGGGGTGGATTGCGAGCGAAGCAAAGCAAGACGGGGTGGTTCTTGTAATGTGCGAGATTTTTCACCCCACTCAAGGGGCAGGAAAACAACCACCCCCGCCGCGCGATAACGGCGCGATGCCCCTCCACAGGAGGGGAACACCTCGGCGCGATTTTTATTTATGATATTCCAACTGCAACTTCCCGGTGGTTCTATATCTCTGCACTCTCATCGATTCCATATTGTCGAACTGCCTGCCGAATGTATCTTTAAAACTAAGCTGCTCCCCCTTGCCGTTTCTCGCATTGGCATTTAACATAACTGAAATTTTATTACCTTCAAAGGATACAGTGGCCGCATATTTCCCCTCGTATATAATATGTTCGGGAATTAATATCAGGCCCTTCTTGACTCTTTCCACATCCAAAGCTTGCCCCGCCAATTTTTCCAGGGCTTCCTTGTACGCTTGAAAGCTCATAACGCTGCTGGGACAATCGAACAGCCCTTGCCTTTCGATGCTATGCGCCAACTGGTTTATAAACAGGGATTTGCCTTCCGCAAAATCCTTTGCTTTCAACCGCATCATTGTATCTGCGCCGCAAGGCTCTTCTGCGATGGGGTCGCACCGGCCGCCATTTTCACAATACTCGGCGCATCGGCAGCAAATAAGCTCGCTGTTCATTTGCAATTCCATCTTGGCATTGGCGCTGATATTATCAGCCTTTTTGAAATTAAACCCCATATTAGAACCCCTTGTTTCGTTTTACGGCAAAACAATACTATATCCTGCCTGTTTGTCAAGCCGTTTTAAGTCCTAGTCGAAAAGTAAAGAAATTTTTATAGCTCTATCAAATTTGCCTTCGCTACCGCATCAAGGTCTTTCCAAATCCGCAAGTTGTTTTCCATGTCGCTCAGCTTTATCATATTCGGCCCGTCGCAAGGCGCCGCGTCCGGATTCTCATGAGTTTCAATAAAGACGCCCGCAACGCCGATCGCCAGGGCCGCGCGCGCGATTACTGGCGCCAGGCGCCGGTCGCCGCCGGATACGCAGCCGCTGCTGGCGGGTTGCTGAATTCCATGCGTCGCGTCGATTACCACCGGCGCGTCCAGCGCGCTCATCCACGGGATAGACCGCATATCCACTATGAAATTGTTGTATCCGAAACTGGTTCCGCGCTCGCACAATAAAATACTTTCATTACCGCTCATCCGGAGTTTCCCCAGGGTTGAGCGCATATCCTGCGGCGCGGACCATTGCGGTTTTTTCACGTTAATGGGTTTTCCTGTTTTTGCCGCGGCAACCAGCAGGTCTGTCTGGCGCGCCAAAAACGCCGGAATCTGCAGCATATCCACATGCGGCGCAACCAAGGCCGCCTGATCGGGAAGATGAATATCTGTTACAATGGGACAATTAAAAGTCGCGCGAATTTTATCAAAAACACTCAGCGCATAGTCCAGCCCGGCTCCGCGCCCGCTGCCTAAAGACGTGCGGTTGGCCTTATCAAAACTGGTTTTGAAAACGAACGGGATGCGCAGCGCATCGGTGAGACGCTTTAAAGACTCTGCCATAAACAAGGCATGGTCGCGAGATTCCATCGCGCACGGCCCCGCGATTAGAACAAACGGCAAATCGTTTCCGAAAACGACTTCGTCAGAGATTTTTACATGCTTCATTTTACAAACCTCCTTATTTCCTCATAATCTTCCATAGTATTGATGTCGGCCTGCGCGCGGGGATCTATGCGGGTATCGTCCAAAATCGCAGCAAAGATGCTCATCCCATTTTCAAGAAACCGCAGTTGCTCCAATTTTTCGCATCCTTCTAATTCTCCGACTGGCAATGACACAAACCTGCGCAATGATTTCAGATTATAAGCATACATTCCGATATGCCAGAAAGCGCTGTCTGCGCATCCCGCAGTGCGGTTGAAAGGAATCGGGCTGCGCGAGAAATACAGGCATCGCCCGGTTGATTTTACAATCGCGGTTTTGACTATCGACGGATTCATTATTAACACCATATCAGAAATAGGTTGCACTACGGTCGCCATATCGGCGCCGGTCTTTTCCAATATTTCTGCCAGATGCAGACTGACCTCTGGCCGAACATTAACATCATCGCCTTGGAAATTTATAACAAAGTCATACTTGTCGCCATTGGGATCAATAGCGTCCAGCGCAGCCGCTATGCGGTCGGTGCCAGAGGGCAGATCGGGATCGGTCATTATGGCTTGCGCGCCGAAAGATTTCGCATGCGCGAAATATTCTTCGCCGTCAACGGCAATGAAAATGTCCGCCGGATTAAACTTGGCCGCTACGTTTTCATACACGCGCTGCATCAGAGATTTTCCGTTTATATCCAAAAGATGCTTCCTGGGCAGCCTTTCGGCCCCGGCGCGACAAGGAATTATAACAACGGTTTTCATTTATTTTCCTCTTCTATATACTTCACAAATTCCGAAAGGCTATAAAATTCCGGAGCCTTCAAATCTGCCGGTGTATCCGTAGTAAAATCGCCGCGAAATCTGACGGGCCGAACGCCTGCGCGAACTGCGGCGCGCAGATTATACGGACGATCATCTATCAGAACCGTTTCGCTGGGATTCCAATCATTTTCCGCCATGTATTTCAGCATGTTTTCTTCCTTGAAATCTCCTCTGTCGTCATGCGGAACTATGCGAATGTCAATCGGCAAATCACCCAGCAATGATTTCAACAAAGCCATTTTCTTTGTCGGTACGCCGGTGGCAGATAGCGTTGCCTGGCGAATGCCCATATCGTGCAATTTTAACACGGTTTCTTTTGCATCAGGGAACAGCGGACGGTCATTATAGAAATCGGATTCCGCAAAATCCTGATTTAACTCTTCGGCAAGCTGGGGATGTTGAAACAATGCAATGCCGCCGTATTCTTCCGACACCGGAAAAGCTTCGCCAAGGTCTTGGAACCGGTACATAGCGAATTTATCCCGCCATTTTGGATGCTCAGTCAGAAATCTGTAATAGGCATGATTCAAATCCGCCAGAACATCATCCACATCCCAGAAAATGTTTTTGATTTTCATTTCTATTCTGCATCACAGGCATCATCTGTGTCCGGGCCGGTGGTCATTTCTTCCGCCAGTCCCGCAGATTTCGCCATGATTTTTTCCTGCAATTCTTTTTGAACCCCTGGGTTATCTTTCAGCCATTGGCGCGCATTCGCTTCGCCCTGGCCTATGCGCTCGGAATTATAGGAATAGAAAGAGCCTGCCTTTTCAATCAAGTTCATTTTCACGCCCATATCCAAGATTTCGCTGACGCGGGAAATTCCTTCGCCGTACATGATTTTGAAATCAACAACGCGGAAAGGAGGAGCAACTTTATTCTTTACAACTTTTACGCGCGTTTCATTTCCAACAACGTCTTCCTTGTCCTTTATTGCGCCCGTGCGGCGGATATCAAGGCGCACGGAGGCATAGAACTTCAAGGCATTGCCACCCGACGTGGTTTCGGGATTTCCGAACATCACGCCGATTTTCATGCGTATCTGATTGATGAAGATTAACAGAGTGTTGCTGCGCGAAACGCTGCCGGCCAGCTTTTTCAGGGACATAGACATCAAGCGTGCTGTGGTTCCAACATGACTGTCGCCCATGTTTCCCTCTAACTCCGCCTTGGTTACCAACGCGGCGACCGAGTCGATCACAACAACATCAACCGCGCCTGATTTGATTAATGTATCCGTAATTTCCAATGCCTGTTCGCCGGATTCCGGTTGTGATATAATGACATCTTCAACCTTGACGCCCAGTTTTTTCATATAGCTTGGGTCCAGCGCATTTTCTACATCGATATAGGCAACTGTTCCGCCTTTCTTTTGCGACTCGGCGCATGCATGCAGCGCCAGAGTAGTTTTTCCCGAAGACTCCGGGCCATAGATTTCAATAATGCGGCCCTTGGGGTAACCGCCGATGCCAAGCGCGATATCCAATCCCAGCGAGCCGCTTGAAATCGCCTCGATATTCTGCTGAGACCCGTCGCCCATTTTCATAATGGCTTCCTTGCCGAATTGCTTTTGAATTTGCGCCAATGCGGATTCCAGCGCGGGGTTTCTAACCGGCGCGGCGGACTCTTTCGCCGCTTCCTTTTTTGCCATGAATTTCTCCTTTCTTCGATGAAGAAAGGCTAGCCTATTTTTTCGCGGGAAGCAATACAAATAATCCGGCCAAAAGACCGATAATCGCGGTCAGAATCCAGACCGAGCCGGTCATGCCGAAGAAAGTTATAAAGCCCGCGCCGATTATCGGCACGATGAATCGAGGAAGCCGATTGACTGTCTTGAATATGCCGAAAAATCTTTCCTTGTCGTTTCCTTTTGCGGCATCGAAGAAGAATATGTCGGTCAAAGGCTCTATCATCGCGCCGGAAATCTGCCACAGTATGAATATGGCCAGCAATGTCGCCCCTGTCGCGAAGGACGCCCAGATTGAAAACGCCGCGAACGACAGAAAGCCGATTGCGACCCATATTTTTATCCCGGTCTTTTTCGCGATGCGCCCCAGGGGCTCGGCCAAAAGGATATAAGGGATTATTCCGGCGGTCAGAACCCAGCCAAGGGTATCCTTGCTGAATCCGGCCTCGATAACCATAATCGGCACATACAGCATGCGCAGAGCGTATATCGCGTACTGGCCGAAGTTTATAAAATACGCGCGCGTCAGATCGCGGCGCTTGAAATAAGCAAGGGTTGTTTTCCAAACCGATTTGAACGTCTTTCTGGGGCTTATCTTGGGGATTTTCTTGTCTTCTTGAATAATTCCGAACCACCTGAAATACAGCAAGGCCAGCACATTGAACAAAGCGACCGCAAAGAACGGCGTGCGGATTCCGAAATGGCTTGCCATATACATGGCCAGCACCGGCGCGAACAATACGCCCAAATTAACCCAAAAGATATAGCGCCCGTTCAGCTTTTCCATACCCACCCCGCGCGAAAAATCCGCCATGAACAGAGATATGAGCGAGCTGACCAGCATCTGCGGCACGGCGGACGCGAAATCAAGCGCGATAAAAGTTGCGGGCTTTACTGAAAACGCCATCATGAAATACATAATCGCGACGGATAGCAGGCTGATGCTCATCATCTTTGCCTTGGTGGTCAGCTTCAGCAGCTCTCCCGAAACCAAAGTTATCAGCATAAAAAACGCATAATACACGGACGAGTAAATTCCGACAGTCGCGGAGTTATTAAAAATTTCCAGCAAAACCAGGGCCCATACGGCGCTGATTATCCCGTCGCCGAATCCTTTGAATATCCCCAGATTCGCGAACGAGAAACCCGTTATCCTACTTTTTATGGAAATATATTTTTCCGCCATTTTTATTCCTATATCTTTACGCTCAATTCTATCATAAAATGAGGAAAATTTAAAGGGGGCGAAATGGTTCCGTATATCAAAATCATGCCGGACGGGCCGTATATGCTGTTCGGAGCGAAGAAAATCACGGAAAAAATAATCCTGACGGACGAGAACGGAATCAGCATCAAGTACGGCGACGGGCAGAGTTTCGAGATAAAAAGCGATCCGGTGGCATTGTGCCGCTGCGGGCATTCGCGCAACGCGCCGTTCTGCGACGGGTCGCATCTGGACGCGGATTGGGACCCTGTGGAAACGGCCAGCTTCGAGCCTATAATGAAACAGCCCAGTGCCGAGGCGATAAAAGGCCCGACACAAACATTGCTGGATAACCAGAACTATTGCGCGTTCGCAAGATTCTGCGACCGAGGGGGGCGAATATGGAACCTGGTAATGCAAGGCGGCAAGGCGGCGGATAAACTAAGCGCCGAAGAGGCGAACCTGTGCCCGGCAGGACGCTTGATGATGTTTACGAATCAAGGAGAATGCCTGGAAGAATTAAGCGAGCCCGCCGTGCATACGATAGAGGACGGAGGCTTGAAAATCAGCGGGCCGCTGTGGATACGCGGCGGGATAAGGGTTGAAAGCGCATCGGGAAAATCATACGAAGTGCGTCAGAAACAAACATTGTGCCGATGCGGGCTATCCGGGAACAAGCCGTTCTGCAACGGCGCGCACGCATCAATCCGCTGGAAGGCGAAAACAGAACAAAAATAAAGCCGTAAGTCCGACCTTATGTTCCATATACTTTAACGCAGCTTTGTATAACAATAGGGAACGCATTAACAGTTATATATTCTACATATTCTACCTTTTTTATCCCGACAGACCAAGCGGCTTTGGCTACACTTGCTCCCGGGCCAAATGGTATAAACCCCAAAATAAAACTTTGGCATGCTTTCCCTTGTCTGCTGTTCAGTAATTTTTCAAAATCAACTTTTCCCAAATCGGTATTATTCATAACCGGCGTAGAAACACATCCGCATAAAAGCATTGGAAGTATTATAAGTAATTTTTTCATAGTAATCCCCCCCTCTTGCGAGGTATAACTAAAACGTCCCTTAAAAATAGACTGCCTGAGATACTGGTTCGGCGGGGAAAAACGAAATAAAAAAACGCCCAGAAAAAAGGGACGTTATTTTTATACAGGAATTATAACATAAAAAAACAAATCAGTAAATTGACAATCTATATTAATATCATATATCTATTCGGCAACGACAACTTCTTCCATGGCCTTTTTCACGCATTTGACGGCGTTGGCTTCGCCGACGACCATTATCCATTCTGACCCTTTGTGCCACATCGCCATAAGCTGATCTCCGACTTTGCCGTCATAACGCACGCCGTTGTCGGTTTCCGTCCGTTTAAGCCTTGCCATCTCGCCGCCGATTTCAGCATCGGCGCGCCTTTTGAACACGGTAACCAAGACGTCCATGTCGCCGCATTTCAGATCGTCCGTGAGAACGGGCTTGTTGTCGCAAGCGCACAAAACCAGCGCACAAATCCCGAATATCAAGTATTTTCTCATTAGTAACCTCTTTCCCCGGATTTTATACTGAAAACGAATTCCAATGCAATGGGAAACTCTGCGCCCTATCCACCAATTTGACAAAATCATTGACAAATTGTTTTTCTATGCTATAAACCGCGTATGAACAATTCGGAGCAGTTTGATTGGGATACTATGGTGCACAAGGCGCCGATTGAATGCTATGTCCATGACCTGGCAATCCCCAGGGCACAGTTTTACAGTCTGAACGGCAAATCGGTCTGCCTGGTGGGCGGCGGAAAATCCCCGGTTAAAAAGGGGCTTAACGAAAACGGCATCCGAAACTGCACGGTCACTAACATAGAGCCTTATCTTTGCCACGAAGCCCCGACCACTCAGGATTTGCTGATCAAGCAGAGTCTCTTTGAAATCGATTATTGGAACCATCTTGAAAAATTCGATGAAATCTGGGCGCGGTTTTCTTTGCCTCTTTATACAAAAAAAGAAGAGCAAAAGCTGCTGTCATTTTTGATTCCCGCAATGATGCTTAAAACAGGCGGAACCCTGCGGGTTATTCCGGTTGACGATAAAGAGCTGCCAGCCGTAAAAGCCATGGAGGGTTTGGGTTTAAGATACAGCAGCCAGAAGATCATTACCATGAACCCGATTATCTATGACGAAAAATTCAACGCTTTTCTTGAATTTTTTGACATGCTTGACATGCCAAAGCCGGACAATCCGAGTTTAAAGGATGTCTTTAATAAGAAAATCCCGATGCCTTTCCTGGACACCCAGCAGAGGCTTGTGTTAATGCAGAAAACCGGAAGCTTCAATAAGTTTATGGTTCAAAAGCTTATAGACGGGCTGAAAAACCGCTGATTTTTATTTTCCCAAACATAATTGCCCGAATACGGAATCGGCAACCTCCGATGCGCCGATGACGCCCAGAATCTGGCCTATATTGTCCGCCGCGCGGCGAATATGCTCGGAAAACAAATCCATATTGGTCTTTTGTCCTTCAGCTTTTGCCAGTTCATCCGCAGCGGCTTGCAGATGCATGCGCGCGCGCTCATTAAGGGCGACATCGGACTGGGCGCCATCCAGACGGCTATGCACTTCCGCGCGAATTCGTTCCAACAGCTCTGGTATTCCTTCGCCGGTCAATGCCGAGACGCGAAACGCGAAACGCGAAACGCGATTATTATTATCCAGCAAATCACATTTGTTTATGACGATTATTTCATTATCACGCGTTTCGCGTTTCGCGTTTCGCGTCTCGACCCTTATCACCAAATCCGCCCTTTCAATTTCCTGGTTGGTTTTTTCAATCCCGATCTTTTCTATCGTATCTTGCGTCTCGCGCAAGCCGGCGGTATCCGCCAATCGCACAAGGTACCCGTCTATATCGATTTCGGCCGACACCACGTCGCGCGTAGTGCCTGGGATTTCCGAAACTATCGCGCGCGATTCTCCAACCAAGCGATTGAACAGCGACGATTTTCCGGCATTAACCGGCCCTATGATGGCTATATTGAAACCGCTGCGGATAGACCTGGCCGCGGCGCTGCGGGATAATGCTGCTGAAATTTCTTTACCCAGGGCACGAGTGCGCGAGAGTATTGTCTCGCCGATATTCGCAGGAAGTTCTTCGGCCGGATAGTCCAGCATTGCGGCGGAATAGGCTGTGATTTCAACCATTTGCAAGCGCCAGTTCTCATATACGGCACTGTCCGCGCCGGCGGCAGCGCGCAAAGCGCTTCGCCGCTGGGCATCAGTGCGCGAATCCAAAAGGGCCGCCAAGCCGTCGGCCTCTATCAAATCCATTTTGCCGTTATCGAAGGCGCGGCGGGCGAACTCGCCGGGATTCGCCAAGCGCGCCCCATACGCGCGCAGGGTCGCGAATAATTTTTCAATTACGGCCGCGGCGCCATGAACATGAAACTCAATAATATCTTCGCCGGTGAAACTGTGTGGGGCCTGGAAATAAATGGCAATCGCGCGGTCAATCACATCGCTGCTTTTATCAACCAGGTCGGCGAGATACGCATGGCGGGGCAGCGGTTCCCCTCCTGTGGAGGGGTGGCTCGCGAATGAAATGAGCGAGACGGGGTGGTTCGTGTAATGTTCGCAGTTGGCTAAACCACCCCGGCCCTTCGGGCCACCCCTCCACAGGAGGGGAACCGCTGCCCCGCTGACGCGCACGACCGCAACGCCCGCTTTTCCATGTCCCGAAGATAATGCGAAAATCGTATCGGTCATTGGGTATGCAGATTAAAAAACTCAGCACATAATTCGGTCTTATTTTCGCATGCTTTACAATATTTATTTTGAATATGCTGCAAGACTTCTTTATTGGATAAATCCACCTTTGTGCTACCTTGAGCAACCTGGTCTTCTATAAGAAGGCTCCGTGACGGGCAATTGAACACAAAGACCTTATGTTGCTTTACATGCCCAAAGTTATATTTTTCATTCATAACGCGCTCCTTTTATTTATAAGTTATCTCCGTACCAAGCGCCCTCTTGCCAACATGATAAATCACTTTCCCTGGATTTCAAGCAAATATGCATCGGTTATTTTATTTTTTCCAAAAAATATTCCGCACATGTATCAGCCAGCGCGCCGCATCCTTTGCAGTATTCTTCATGAACGCACCGCAGGAATTCCTTTTCGGCCGCAAACTCCGCCTTGTTTTTTAGAATATATTTTTTAGGACAATTCAGAATCCAAAAGGCGGAAGTAAGCACAACTATATGGATAGGCTCCGAATTTTCGATTTGAAACTCTTCAATCATTATGCACGTCTTTTGCTTATCGCACCCTCTCGGCCCCCCGCTTTGGCTTATATGATAAATCACTTTGCCCGGAATTCAAGTTTTATCTAACCATTTCTTTCAAGGCCAATCTTACCAAGGCGCCAACTTCGGCGTCGGGGTTTTCGCGGATAAGTTTCTGCGCCAGCTCCGCCACATCCATGCGCCTGTATCCCAACGATTCCAGCGCAGACAGCAAGTCCGGCAAATTATTATTTTCCGCGGACGGGTCAAAATTAAAGCCCGCGGTCTTGCCTTTCAGCTCTACAATTATCTTTTCCGCGACTTTTTTGCCGACGCCAGGCGCGGCAATTATGGTCTTCACGTCGCCGGTAGCAATCGCGCCCATCAAGACCTCGGGCTTGAACGCGCCGAGTATTGCCATCGCGACCTTGGGCCCTACGCCGGACACGCCTGTCAGCTTATTGAACAAATCCTGCCCGGCCAGCGACGCAAACCCAAACAAGCGGAAAGAATCCTCGCGCACGACGGTTTCGATCCAAAGGGTGGCCGGAACTTGGGAACCGGGGGCTTGAAAGTTCGCCGGAACGAATACTTTATAGCCGACCCCGCCCACCATCAAAATGACGAAATCATCGCCGACATAATCAACAATTCCTTGCAATTTGCCTATCATTTGTTATCCTCTTGTCGGAATTATAAAGCAAAATATCAAAAAGGCAAGCTATGTCAGGACACAGCAAATGGAGCACCATCAAACACAAAAAAGCCCTGGTGGACGCGGCGCGCAGCGGGCAATTTACCAAGCTGGCGCGGGAAATCACTATGGCAGCGAAACTGGGGGACAAGAACCCGGATAACAATCCGCGGCTGCGTCTGGCTATATTGAACGCGCGGAAATCATCGATGCCGAACGACAATATAAAGCGCGCGATTGACAAGGCTGCGGATAAGAATACCGAAAGCTATGTTGCCACCAGGTACGAAGGCTACGGCCCCGGCAACGTGCCGATTATGGTAGAGGCTTTGACCGACAACCCCAGGCGCACGGTTCCGGAAGTGCGCAGCGCGTTTGCAAAGAACAGCGGAAATATGGGAGAGGAAGGCTCTGTGGCGTTTCTCTTTACTCGCGCTGGTGTGATTTACTATGCGCCGACCGCGGCAAAGTCCGAAGATGAGATGACCGAGGCGATAATGGAAGCCGGCGCGGATGATTTGGAGTCCAGCCCGGAAGGATACATAGTAAAGACAAAGCCGGATGATTTTATGGCGGTTCAGAAAGCCCTTTCGGATAAATTGGGAGAACCGGAAAAAGCAGAATTGACCTGGATACCGAATACGCCGATGGATCTGGATGACGCGACTTACGAAAAGCTTTCAAGACTGGTGGATACGTTGGACGCGCTGGACGACGTGCAAAAGGTAATAACGGCAGCAAACTAATTTGGGGAATTGGCGGAGAGAGCAACAATGGGGACTTCAATATGACGCGCCATAAATACCAAGTACATAACTACAAACACCTTACGGGCAACACTCATACCGTAAAAGCCCAGAAGTATTTAGAATCGGATATGCTCGTTCAGGAATTCTTGAACGACTGGACGGTTTATGAATCCCCGGATAAAGAAACCTATACCTTGAAAAATAGGTCTCAAACACCAATTTACAAATCAGAAACATTATTCCTTCTCCACCCCAATTTACGATTCAATAACAATGGCAGATATGACGCCGCTGAAAGACGCTATTGGAACAAAATCAACATGAGCTTTCCGAATACTTACCATATGCTAACCATTCTTCAAGATTACGAGGAAGATTGGCCCGCGCTTATATTTTCCAGCGGCGGAAAGCTTTTGTTTGATGAAATGGTATATCGCGAGGCTTTCGACATTGACCGCGTGATTTCCGTCATGTCACTGGGCGACTCTTTAAGCTGCGTTTATGAGATGAAATACGAAAAAATGATTGGCGACCAGCACAAGACTCTTACCGGCTTGCTTACCGGTTCGCCAAACAGAGAGTTCCGCCCCATTGCAATGGATTTGTTATATGCCAGGGTTACATCGCATTATCCCTATAAATTCATAGCAGAAGATGAGGAAAGCCAATCCCAAATGCTATGGTTTAAATGCGAAAGCCATACGCCGCTGACAGAATACGATATTACAAAAGTCTTTGCCGCGGAATCCGACGCGCTGCAAAGTGCGTTTCGCAATGCGCGGGAGATGTACAAGAAAGAACACTGCCGACAGAGCTATTAAAATTACCGGTTCTGTTTTACAAAATCACGAAGTGATTTTGTCATTGCGGTTCCGGCCTTCGCCGGAATGACAAAACAGGTCCGCAACAGGGTCTTTAAGACCTTTGGCTCGCTTCGCTTGCGGTTTATAGGCCCTATTGCGGTTCTTATTTTTAACCATTATTAATGGTTAAAAATAATTCAGTGCCGCAATGACAATTTTTTATTTCATAAAAAATTGTAAAAAATTATATATTTCTTTTTCCGCGCCTTATCGCATATAATACGCTTATGAAACGCATACTTGGGATTGATCCCGGACTTTTGCATACCGGCTGGGCGGTGATTGAGACCGCCGGGTCCGAACGCCGCTATATCGCATCTGGCGTGATTTTGCCCCGCGCCACGGATCCCCTGCCCGAACGCCTGGCGCATATTTTCAACGAAATCAGTAAAATCTGCGCCGATTTCAAACCGGATGAATGCGCTATAGAATATACTTTCGTAAACAAGAATCCGACCAGCACCCTTCTGCTGGGTCATGCGCGCGCAGCGGCAATGGTCGCGGTCGGCACTCACAATATTCCTGTTTTTGAATACGAGCCGAACAAGATAAAAAAAGCCGTGACCGGCGTCGGGCATGCGGACAAGAATCAAGTCGCTGCGATGGTAAAAATACTTCTGCCCGCGGCTTTTGCCACCCCGGCGAAGGCCGGGACCAAGACTTCGGATGAATCCGATGCGCTCGCGATCGCACTGGCGCATTCGAACACATCTGGATTGCTTCGCTTTGCTTGCAATAACAAATCGGTATAAATTGTCATTGCGAGGAGCATAAGCGACGAAGCAATCCAGTGAATAAATCTGATTTTGTTCCTGATAAAAACCCTTCACTTTTCTGCTATAATCCACTCGTACAACCCAAAGGAGGGAATTATGAAAGATATGAAAATGGACAAGGAGTGGCTTGGATACAAAATATGGAAGCTGAAACAAAAACGGAACATATTGTTCCGCGCGTTCCTGATAAACTACGTAGTTATTTTGCTGGCTTGGCTGGTGTCGATGACGCCGTTTTATATGGGCTTGCTGATGCATTTCATGCCGGGCATTAACGCCATCGAGGCGAATATGTACCTGATGACCTTGTTCGGAATCTGGAAGATAGCGGGAGTGGTCCTGTTCCTGATACCGGCGTTGGCGATATGGTGGGAACAGTGCATGATGCAGAAATACTATGACATGAAGAAATAAGAATCCGGCGAACGCCGGATTCTTATTTAGTTTTATATGCGTCTTTTACCGATTGCCAGCATTCTTTGTATTCTTCAATTCTTTTCTCTGTATTCAATACACTGGTGGTCTGACGAATACTTAATACGTTGTCTTTACGGGGGACGCCAAAACGAATACAAGCGCCGGCCCCTGAAAATGTTTCACAAACCTCACACATTGGCAGCGGCGTTAAATCCAAAGGATGCTGTGTATACATTTCACATTCTGTACGCATTCTGCAATTTTTACACCACATGGTGTCAGTGAAAACAGGAGGATTACTTTCAGCAGAATCATTATCAATATGAAAATTTACACCGCATTCGGATAAATCATGCCTTGTCCAATTTGACATAACAGAGCCTTTAATGTCTTGTATCTCTCAGGCTCATAGTACCATTACGCTGGCATTTGTCAAATGCTATTTCTTTACAGTTATCTTCCCAACCGCGTCATAGCCAAAGTACTTGTTAATCCGCGCACGGAATTCCTCTGTTCTGTATGATAATTCCATTGCAAACGCGGGCTGCACCGCTTTCAGCGTTATGTTGAATTTTGTAGGGGCGCATTTTTGCGCCCTTTTAATCGGTCGCTTTGCGACCGACGGGGCACAAGAATGTGCCCCTACACTACGTATCCCTTGCAGCTTCGCCAAACGCGCCAAGTCCGCGCCTATGATTTCGTTCCACCGCGCGGCCAAGTCTGCATCAGACGCGCGCACGCCGAATATTTTCAGCAAGCCTCCGAACGCCCCGCCCAAGCTTTGCGGGCGCGAAGTTCGGAGTGAAAGATTAGGTTTTGCTTTCATTTACGATTTACGATTTACGATTTAGGGAGTCAAATCTTAAATCGTAAATCTTAAATTATTTATATGGTTTCGGCATCAGGATATACATCTCGCCTTGGCTATGCTGGCCGTGGGCATAGCTATACGCCTCGTCCCCTGTGCCAAAGAATATATCCCCTCGTATCCAGCCTTTTATCGCGCCGCCCGTATCCTGGGCCACCATCAGCCTCTGGAACTTGCGCCCGTCCACCGACAGGTTAGTGTTCACATAAACCGGCAGGCCGACCGTATATATGCTGTCGTCCACCGCGATGCTGCGGATTTTGGATAACGGAGTCCCGATTTTTCCAATCACGTCATGCGCGGTCGCAACCTGGAAATATACATACCGCGGGTTGTTGTATATGACTTCCTTTGCCAGCGCGGGATTCTTTCTAAGATGCGCCCAAACCGCCTCGCTGGAATAGCCGCCTTCCGGACGGATTCCGCGCTGTTTCAGTTGCTCTCCGATTGATTTGAACGGCAAGTCGTTGACCGCGGCAAAATTCAGCTTTACTTTAGTCCCGTCCTCCAGCTTCAGCATTCCGCTGCCTTGGATTTGGATATTTTGCACATCGACTATGTTTGCCCAATAAAGAACTCTGCCTATCTTATTTTCTACGATGGTTTTCTTGTCCACGCCCTTAAAGCTCCGGCCTTCGAGGGGGACGCCCATCAGCGGCTCGTTGCACTGGGCGGTTTTCGTCCTGCACGCGGGTATTATGGGAGAATAGTATCCCGTATAGGTTCCCGCAGGCTTTCCGGCTTCGTCGTGGATTTTATACGGCTGAAAATGAGACTCGAACCAGTCGCGCGCGACGGCGGGACTTGCCGATTCCGACGGCATAAATTGGCATTTTTCTTCCAACAATTTGCGGTCCGGAATGACCTTTCCCTGATATTGGAGCTTTGCTTTGCAAGTATTCCTGAATGCCGCCAAAGCATAGCGGTGGTCGTCTTCGCGCCAGCCCGGCAACTGGGAATACGAGACTTTGTGAAGATTAGAAGGCTTGACGGAGTTATCGCCGGTCTTATAATCGCGCGACTCGGTCAAATCGCCGCATCCGGCCAGAAGTCCAAAAACTATAAATACCGGCAAATAACACTTTTTCATAAAAAACTCTCCAGTCACTTGAAAATTAATTCCTACGCGCTATAATACCATAAAACCACCGCCGAACAAAGGAGCAATCGCATGGCAAAGTTTCAACTTATATCTCAATTCTTGAAGGATTTCTCTTTCGAGTCGCCAAATGTGCCGGAGCTGTTCTTCAAGCAGGAAAACGGACAGGCGAAAATGGACATCAACCTGGATATCCAGATAAAAGGCACCGAAAACAACATTTATATGGTCGACCTGCTGGTAAAGCTGCACTCTAAGCTGGAACAGGGCGACAAGTCGATATTTATGATCGAATCCACATACTCGGGCCTGGTGCAGATTGAAAAGTCGGAAAATGAAGAGGACTTGAAGAAAACCCTGCTGATAGAGGTTCCGAACCTGTTGTTCCCGGCGATAAGGGCGATTATCCTGCGTATGACGGGCGAAAGCGGATTCCCGCCGTTCGCATTGCAGCCGATTGATTTTCAAAAGCTGTATGAAGAAAAGAACGCAAAATAAAAACCGGGCTTTGCCCGGTTTTTATTTTGCGTTCTTTTCAGAGTGTTCGCTCGCTTCGCGCGCAGAGTAGAAGATTAAGAGAGTATCTATAACTCTACTACTCTCTTACTCTGATTTTGCGAAGCAAAATCGTTACTCTTGTTCTTGAAATCGCTATGCGATTTCAAGAACCAACCCGCAGTGGTCGGTGGGTTTTGCATCCATTCTCGGGCGAGGATCGATTTTACAATGCTTTACCAGCTTTTGCGCGGCATGATTCGCCAGGAAATAGTCCAGGCGCAGGCCATGGTCTTTGCCGATAGAGCCGCCGCGGTATCCTATCCAAGTCCAGGGGCTTTCCTCGTTCGGGTTATATTTTCTATAACAATCAAGCCAGCCGTCATCAAGCCATTCCTGCATGATTTTTCGCGCGTCGGGGGCAGAGATTGACGATCCCTCGTATTGTTTCGGATTCCAAACGTCGCGGTCTTCTATTGCGACGTTAAAGTCCCCGCCCAATATCACGGGCTCTTCACTTTTCAGATAATGGGCAATATGCCGTCCAAAATGCTTCATCCACTCTATTTTATACTGAAACTTGGGCGATTCCTCGCTTTCCCCGTTCGGCATATATACGTTGATAAGCCGTATACGTCCGTCTATCACACATTCCAAAAACCTAGCGGCCGGATCGGGATAATTCGGCAGGCCGCGAACGACGTCTTCTATGGAGTGTTTGGAGAAAACCGCAACCCCGTTCCAGGATTTCTGTCCGAAAACTTTGATGTTATAGCCCAGATGCTCAAAGACTATAAAAGGAAACCCATGGTCTTCCACTTTTAATTCTTGCAGGAGAATCACGTCATATTCGCGACTTTCGGCGATTTTCATAAAGCTATCCATATGCGCCCGGATGGAGTTGATGTTAAGAGAGAGAATTTTCATAAACATGTCCTATGGCAAATGGCAAATGTAAAATGGCAAATGTAAGGTGATAAAGAGATAAACTGTGCTCTTACCTTCCACATTTTACATTTGCCATTTGCCATTTGCCATCCTATAATACTATCGTCCAATATAAAAACAATAGGAAGTTTTTAAAATGAACATGTATCAGTTTCTGGAATCGGCCGTATCGGAGGTACCGAACGACCTGTTTCTTACGCGCGAAAAGATAACTTACGCGCAGTTCAACGATTTGGTGAAAAAGCGCGCCGCGACCTTGGCCCGTATGGGCGTAAAGAAAGGCGACGCTGTCGGAATCCTTTCGCATAATATATGGGAGTTCCCCCTGTCATTGTTCGCAATCTGGTATCTGGGCGCCTCGGTCCTGATGCTGGACACGAACCTTACTCCGTACGAGTATGACAATATGACAAAGGTTACGGGGACCAAGCTGGTTCTGGCCGAAAAAAGCTTTTTCTATAAGTCCGCGGGATTCAAGTTCCACGACATTACAGAAAAAGACAAGGAAGCGGACCCGAAGCTAAAGCCGGCGCATGTGGAATCCGAAGACATCGCGACGCTGTCATTTACATCGGGTTCTACTGGAATGCCGAAAGTGGTGCCTTTAACGCACTATAACCTGACGGAATGCGCGCTGTCGCTGGAGGATATGAGCGAATGGCTGAACCGCGGCGATACATTGTACGGATTTCTTCCGATGTACCATGTATTCGGCTTTGCGGTGGAGATTCTGGCGACGATTCATTACCGCGCGAACGTTCTGCTGCAAAGCACGATCAACCCAAAAGATATCCTGGACGACTTCAAAACATACCGGCCGCAGATTATTCCTGCGGTGCCAAGACTGTGGGAGGTCTTCCGCAACAAGATTATCGACGGGCTAAAGCAGAAAAGGCTTTGGTGGCTGGCGTCATTCGTCCTGAAATTCGGGCCGTTCCTTAAAAAAATCGGGCTCGGGTTCTTGGTGCGGAAAATTCAAGAGCCTGTGCTGGCGGTATTCGGCGGAAGGGCGCGCCTGTTAATAGGAGGCGGCGCGGCTGTAAAGCCAGAGGTGGAAACTTTTTACGAGCGCCTGGGGCTGACCTTTATACAAGGATATGGTCTGACTGAAACAGTGGGGCCGATTTGTATATCCAAGCCTGGCAAATGCCGCCTTCCGTTCGCATTCGGGGGACCGATTACGAACAACGAGTGCGAAATCCGCGGAAAGAACGCGGAAGGCATCGGGACATTGTGGATGCGCGGGCACCAGGTGTTCGGCGGATACATGAATAACCCGGAAGCAAATTCGGAATCGTTTGATGAAAGGGGTTTCTTCAACACAGGTGACTTGGTGTCGATGGATTGCAATGGAGAATTGCATTTTCATGGACGTCAAAAGCAGGTGATTGTGCTGGATTCGGGAAAGAACGTGTATCCGGACGAACTGGAGGCATTGTTCATATTGATTCCTGGCGTAAAGAATGTTGCGGTGTTTGAGCATACTGTCAAAGACAAAACCGTGGCTTACGGCGTGTTTCAGGTTGAAGAAGGCATGACTTTTGAGAAGTTGGAAAAGGCGGTGGCCATCGCGAATAAAAAGGTGGCGAGTTACAAGTGGGTCACGCATTTTGCGATGACGACCAAGGATCTGCCGCTGACCAGCACTCAGAAGATAAAGCATCATGTGGTGCGCGAGCGTCTGATTGCCGGCGAATATCCGACGAAACATAATTAAAAACGCGGGCAAAGCCCGCGTTTTTAATTAGAGTAGTAGAGTAAGAGAGTAAGAGAGTAAAAGAGTAAATAATATCTATAACTCTACTACTCTCTTACTCTGCAAACGCAAAGCGTTTGCGTTACTCTGCGAGCGAAGCGAGCGCTACTCTCAATTTTCTGCCGCCCTCAAACTCCGTAATAAAAATATGAATAGTATTGGCGGGCAGGAAATTGGTGGCAATCTCCGGCCATTCTATCAAGGTAATATCATTTGCAATCGCATGCGACAGACCAATTTCTTCCAATTCCGAAACATCGGTGATGCGATAAAGGTCAAAATGGGAAATACATTTGCCATTTGCCATTTGCCATTTGCCTTCGTATGTCTGAACCAAGGTAAAGGTAGGACTCGGCACGACGGTATCCGCGCCGCATAGGGTCTGAATAATCGCGCGCGCAATCTCGGACTTTCCCATGCCCAAGTCGCCATGCAGGGCCACCACACACGGAGCATGCAGAGTTTTCGCAAACTCCCCCGCCCACGCGCGCGTTTCATCAATGTTTTTTAGAATTATTTCCACTCTTTTACTCTCCTACTCTTTCACTCTGCCGGCGAAGCCGGCGTTACTCCAACAACAAATCATCTTCCATCTTGCGGATGGTGTCGCGGATGGCGGAGGCTTCTTCGAACTCCAAATTCTCGGCATGCCTGAACATCTTCCTGCGCAAGTCCGCGATTGTCTTCTCCAAGCTTGCCCTATCCATAACCCCGCCGGATTTAGTATAAACAAATTGTCGCTTCTTATCTGTTTTCTCAATCCGGTCGCCGACCTCATTGAATACTGATTTTATAATAGTCTTCGGCACAATGCCATGCTTTTCGTTATAGGCCATCTGTTTTTCACGGCGACGCGAAGTCTCGTCCATTGCAGCGCGCATGCTGTCCGTTATTGTATCCGCGTACAGAATCACACGCCCATTGCTATTGCGCGCAGCGCGCCCGATTGTCTGTATCAAGCTGCGGGTGCTGCGCAAGAATCCTTCCTTGTCTGCGTCCATGATTGCAACCAGCTCGCACTCCGGAACATCCAACCCTTCGCGCAAAAGGTTGATTCCAACCAATACATCGAACTTTCCCATTCGCAACTCGCGCAATAACTCTATGCGCTCCAAAGTCTCAATATCGCTGTGCAAATACCGCGCGCGAACGCCATGCTCGTTTAAATAATCCGTCAGCTGTTCGGACATTTTTTTGGTGAGAGTTGTTATAAGAACGCGGCCTTTGGTTTTCTTTATCTCGTGCAATAAATCATCTACTTGGTTCTTTGTCGGGCGAACTTCGACGACAGGATCCAACAGTCCTGTCGGGCGGATTACCTGCTCGGCAACGATTCCGCCGGCTTGCGTTAGTTCCCATTCCGCGGGAGTTGCGGATACGAATATGGTCTGCGGGCGCATGGCGTCCCATTCCTCGAACCGCAGCGGGCGGTTGTCCGCGCACGAAGGCAAACGAAAACCGTATTCATACAACGAGCGTTTTCTCGCGGCGTCTCCCTTGGACATAGCGCCGATTTGCGGCACGGAAACGTGAGATTCATCCACAAACAAAATCGCGTCTTTGGGCAGGTACTCGAATAAAGTCGGAGGCGGCTGGCCGGGCGCGCGTCCCGACAAATACCGCGAATAGTTCTCTATCCCGCGGCAGATGCCCGTCGCCTCCATCATCTCTATGTCGTAATTGGTGCGCTCGCGCAGGCGCTGTTCCTCCACATACTTCATATTTTCATGAAAGTAATCCAAGCGCGGCTGCAGGTCTTTTCGTATCTCCCCTATCGCTTGCAAGACCGTCGGCTGAGGCGTTGCGTAATGGGTATTTGGATATACCGCGATATGGTCCAGCTTATGCAGCTTGGCGCCGGTTAGTGTATCGAACTCCCAGATTTCCTCTATCTCGTCGCCAAAGAACGAAATCTTCCATCCGCGGTCTTGGCTGTGCGACGGAAAAATGTCCAAGGTATCGCCGCGAACTCGAAAATCCCCGCGGTCAAAGCCCACTTCATTGCGCTTGTATTGAATATCAACCAAAGCGCGCATTACATCCTTGGCGCTTAATTTGTCGCCCGCGCCCAGCACCAGTTTCATCCCAGAATATTGCTCCGGAGAACCCATTCCGTAAATGCTGGATACGCTTGAGACCACAATAACATCGCGCTCTTCCAGCATCGCGCGCGTGGCGCTGTGCCGCATGCGGTCCAGCTGATCATTTACGGATGCATCCTTATCGATATAAGTATCCGTGACTGGCAAGTATGCCTCTGGCTGATAGTAATCGTAATACGAAACGAAGTATTCCACATGATTGTGCGGGAAAAAGGACTTCATCTCGGTATAAAGCTGCGCGGCCAGAATCTTGTTTGGCGCCATTATCAGTGCCGGCCGACCCATATTTGCAATCACATTCGCCATGGTAAAGGTCTTTCCCGTGCCGGTGGCCCCCAGCAATACCTGGGACCGGCGGCCTTCTTTCAGGCCAGCGGCCAATTCGGCAATGGCCGCCGGTTGGTCGCCTGATGGCTTGTAGCTGCTTTGAAGATTAAAATTTGTTTTTTTCATTTTAACTGAGAACTGAAAACTGAGAACTGAGAGCTTAGTTTTCAGCTTTCAGTTTTCAGTTGTAAGCTAAATATAATCACATTATAATCGAATTACAAGAGGGAGAAAAATTTGAAGGCAAGACATCGCCGGGCAATTTATTGGACTATTTTTTCAGTAGCGGCGGCGGCGGTTATGCTGCTGGTGGTCGTTCCGCCTATGATAAACCTTGACCATTTAAAGCCTAATTTCGAGCGCGCAATCCTCTCCCAAACCGATATCCCCGCAAAGATAAACGGCCATATAAATATAAGCTTGCTGGGGCGCATAAGCATCAAGGCGCATAATGTAAGCGTCCCGAACGGCAGTATAGATTCCGTTCTATTCGCGATACCGCTGTCAAAAATATTCGATATAAATACGGCGACATTGGACGAGAAAATCACTATTTCGGGGGCCAGGCTTGATATCGGGGATTTGACCGCGCCCAAAATCGGGGCCGGGATAGAGATTCGAAACGCGCTTGTTAATTTCATGGACAGGGATTACAGGATAATCACCGGCGCGCTAAAAAATGGAAGCTTTGCGGGAACCGTGCGCACCGAGCAGCATAAGTACAGCATAGAAACCAGGGGCGATCAGTTCTCGGTGCTTAACAAGAACGAGGGACTGTCAATTCGCGGACGACTTAATCAGGGAGGCGGCGCGCACGCGATATTATCCATAGATACGAATAACATCAACGCTTGGTTCGATTTTTTCGAACCGAAGATAAACCAGCACGTCGCATTAACAATGGAAGTGGATTGGGACGGCGGATACGGATTCCGGTTCCAAGACATACATGGAACCGTCGGCGAGGATAATTTTACGGGCAGCATTGATTTACCAGACGGGGACGCCGCGCGGACGATACGATTCGCGTCCGATAATATCGACTTCGATTTGTCTTTTCTGCTGACCGGCCGGTCTTTCCTTATGGGCGCGAATTTGGATTTGGACCTCGGCGGAAATATTAAATTTATGAACACGGTTTACAGGCATGTAAGGCTGGCCGCAACCGGCCAAGGCGACAAGATAATCATAGACAACTTGGAATTTGAAAACGATTCGATCAAGGGTTCGCTGGCCGGGGAAATTACGGCGGACGGGGCGCATAATCTGGCCTTGCGTTTTTTGCGCGGGAACGCGGAGATATATTGCCTGTTCAACGGCACGCCGGAAGTCTGGCAGTGCGACGAATACGAGTACAGCGATAAGAATCTGTTCGCAAGGGGAACTCTGGCAGTAAAGGGGGACTCGTTCGCGGCGGCCTTGCAATCTCCGGACGCGATGCCCGAGAATTTCGACTTTGCGCGCAACTTAAGTTTCTTGGGCAACAACGGAACGGTATCTTTTGAGTTCGCGAACGCTTTGGGTCAGATCACAATAAAAAATAAAAAGCAGAGAATCGACTATACCGCGGTTCAAGGTAAAAGCCTGGATTGGCTGGGGGCGGGATTTGAGTTTCTGCCCGCAAAGATGCGCGATGCGGTCGGCCGGATAACTTGGGACGGCAAGGATATCTCATTCGTGCCAACCGGGGAGCGGTGGGAACTGACCATGCAGGGAAATTTCTTCTTTCTGTCCGGCATCAGCGCCAAGGAGTTCTTGACCGCTTTTTACCCGACGCTGGAGCTTGGGTTCGCGAATGATTTCCCTTACCATATGTCCGGCACTTATTCCAAACCGAATATAAGGGATTTGGAAATCCACATAGCGGACCATATCTTCCGCGGCAGCGCCAATGCTTCGAACATAACCCTGCGCACCGAGACTTTGGACCTGGATATGTTTGCGAATCGCGGGTATTTCGACAATTACGAAAAAATGCAGTTTCTGGCCGCCGCGCCGATTACGACGCCGTTTTCGCTTGGCGGCGCCAGCATTTCTCTGTCCGCCCCCAGCATAATCATGAACGGCGAAGAATATAATAACTTCGTTTATTCTGTGCGCGGCAATACCCAGGACTTTTCAATCACGGACGATGCGCGCGGCAGCCTTTTGGTATCGCTTAAAAGAAGGAGCACCAATACCTATGACATTTTGTTAAAGCTGAACCGGTTTGCGTTCAGCGGGCCGCTGCTGGCCGCCGCCTCGCCGTTAAATATCTCCGATTCCGTGGTTACGGGCCAGGCGCAGCTTATGACGGGCGGGAGAATAGCCTATGACTTTTGGAATAACTTGAAGGGCGCCGTGGATTTAAGCTTTGACGGCGGGATTCTGAACGGCATAGGCACGGACGCGTTTTACGCGCGCGCGGCAGATATAACGCGAACGACGGCCGAAGACGCGATCGCGCATGCGGTGTCCGGGGGCAACACAAGAATAAAATCGTTCCGCCTTTCGGGAGAGTACGAGAACGGGGATTTTCAAACCACGCGCAGGTTTCTGCTTAACGCGCGAAATACGGAGATGTCGGGACACCTGCAATTGATTGACGGAATCCTGACGGCGCAAATCGGGATTCTGCTGCGCGGGACGTCCATAGAGCCCCGGCCCATATCGTTAACCATATTGAAGTCGGGTATGCGCAGCTATTCCTTATCGGAAATGATGAGAGTCTTTGATCCGGAGTACTTGGCGGAATTTGTAAAAATGTGAAACGCGCCGACCGGCGCGTTTTTATTTTCTATACGTCCCGTCCATATTCAATTTTATTCCGCGCCGATCGATTATGATAACAGCGTCGGGCCCGATAAGGTCGGCGCGCGGCCCCAATAAAATTTTCTTAACGCCGTCCAGGAAATCGCGGGAGAGCTCGCACTTATAAGGCACATATAAAACATCGCCGCGCTTTACAAGGTGGCGAAAGTCGTATTTGTCGCCGTTATGCTCCAACATATACAACTGATACGGAGTAAGCCGCAAGTTTCTGGCAATACGTTCAAAATATTCGTGGTCTGGCATCAGGCCCCATTATATAATTCTGTAGAACAGCTTGCGGTCTATGACCTGCCCGGTCGGGTCGGAGTAGTACCTGTGTCCGTGCTGGTCGCGGGCGCTGAAAAACCCTGTGCCATAAAGCTTGATCCCGCGTCCGTTGCGGACTAATATTCTGTTTTTTCCGACGAGATCCGCGCGCGGGCCTGATAAGAACTTTGCCATAAAATTGGAATCGTGGGAATAAGGCGCGTAAAGCACATCGCCTTTCTTAACTAACTTCTCCAGGTCGTATTCGTCGCCGTGCCCTTCCAGAATAGATATTTGGAATGGCGACAAGCGAAAATGCTCGGCCAGTTTTTCAATATGTCCAGTGGTAATCATTTCTCTTCCCCCTGCCGAAACCATAGCACCGGCAAAAGGAAGAGTTTATAAGAAGCTATTCATAAAGAGTTATCAGTTTTTCTTTCTTATGGAAATATGCACATCGCGCAACTGCTGTTCGGTCGGCACGCTGGGACTTCCCATCATCAGATCCTGACCGCGCTGATTTGTCGGAAACATAGTGACTTCGCGCAAGTTCGGCTCTCCCAGCAGCAAGCATACCAAGCGCTCTACGCCGAACGCGCAGCCCCCATGCGGAGGCGCGCCATATTGGAACGCGGTGTAAAGCCCCCCGAATTTTGCTTTGACTTCTTCTTCGCCATATCCGGCGATTTTAAACAGTTTTAACATAGTTTCAGGATTATAGTTGCGAAGCGATCCGCCGCCTATTTCCCATCCGTTCAAGACAATGTCGTATTGGGACGCCTTCAATTCCAACGGCTTGGACAAATCCAACGTGTCCGAATCGTCCAAGGGCCTGCAAAACGGGTTATGCCCGAACGCAATTCCGGTCGGGACATTTTCATCCTCTTCGAATTGCGGAAAATCCACAACCCAGCAAAGACGGAATTCTTTCGGGTCTATCAGCCCCAAATCTTCGCCCAGCTTTATACGCAGCTTTCCGGCGGCCTTTGCGGCAATATCTCGTTTGTCGCAAACAAAGAAAACCGTATCGCCGACAGATGCGCCGGATGCAATGCGAATTTTTTCTATTTGTTCCGGCGTTATTTTCTTCGCAACCGGTCCTTTGGCTTCCCCTGCAAACACAATATAGCCAAGCCCGCCAAGCCCAAGCTCTTCTTTCGCAAACGCTTCCGTTTTGTCGAACCAAGACCTCGGTTTATCAGCGGTCGCGGGCGCAGGGATTGCACGCACGGTCGCGCCGCCCTTTACCGCGTTTGCAAATATGGCAAATTCGGAATCGCGGAAAATTTCCGACACATCAGATATTATAATCGGATTACGCAAATCCGGCCTGTCTATTCCGTATTTCAGCATTGCTTCCGCGTATGTGAATTGCGGAATTTCCGGATGCAATTTTCCATCCGCGGCGAATTCTTTGATAAGAAATGTCGTGATAGCTTCGCAAATGTCTTGAACATCGCGCTGCCCGACGAACGACATTTCAAAGTCCAACTGATAGAATTCAAGCATGCGGTCGGCGCGCAGGTCCTCGTCGCGCATGCAGGGAGCGATTTGGAAATACCGGTCGAATCCGGAAATTTGGATTAATTGCTTCCATTGCTGCGGCGCCTGGGGCAAAGCATAAACCATTCCGTGATGCATGCGCGACGGCACGATGAAATCTCGCGCGCCTTCCGGCGACGAGGCGCCCAAAATCGGCGTCTGGAATTCGGAGAAGCCCAACTCCCACATCTTATCGCGCATAGCCTTTATCACACGATTGCGGAACAGGATTTTATGGTGCATCTTTTCACGGCGCAAGTCCAGATAGCGATATTTCAAGCGCAGTTCTTCATTCGTTTCATCATCGCCGAATACTTGGAAAGGCAGAGGCAGGGACTTTGTTAAAATTTCGTATTTACCCACCTGTATTTCTATGGCACCGGTTGGAATCTTATCATTTACGGCGGCCGGGTCGCGCGCAACAACTTTGCCGCGCACGGTAATGACGGATTCGGGATTGATTTTCTCGGCCCCAAGCAGACCTTGGTCCGCAAGGTCCAGAACGCATTGAGTAATTCCGTAATTATCGCGCAAATCGATGAATAATAGAGAACCATGGTCGCGCTTGCGATGCACCCAGCCGGAGAGCACGACAGCCTCGCCTACATTGGCGGAGTTCAGCTCGCCACAAGTATGAGTACGGTATTTGGATTTTAATGATATGGACATTTTCAGCACCTTTTTGTTTCTTATCCGTAAGCAGGGGCGCTGGATTGTCGCGCGGTGCCACCCTGTCTTTTATCTTTATTAAAGGAACAAATTTGCAACTCTTGGCTTGTCAGACCCGTCATTATTGTAAATTTATCTTCGGTAATTGTAGCGCTAAAAAGCTAAAAATCAAGTTGATTTTTGGGTTCGGGCTGTTATAATGGGCCCCGCTGGCGGGTTAGCTCAGTGGTAGAGCAGAGGAATCATAATCCTTTGGTCGGGGGTCCGAATCCCTCACCCGCTACCACCCTTCGCGTCTGCGACGCTTCGGGTGGCTCACGCCACCAGAATAGCGAGCAGTGAACCGCGAAGGAGTGCCCACCGGAGCCTTGGCGAAGGCGGGCCAGCCAAACAAGATTTAATTATCGCCCCCTTAGTATAATGGTAGAACACGTCCTTGGTAAGGACGAGGCGCAAGTCCGATTCTTGCAGGGGGCACCAGGTATTACAAATTACAAGTATGTCTAAAAGCCAACATAAAAATTATTGCGAGAATTACATTGGGTCATTATCTGAGCTTGCTGCGGATATTGGGGCGATGACACATGAGGCTCGCGCAGAATTATTTAGCGCTTTGGCGGATTATGTGGAAAAACAGCATAATTCGGACATGGCGCGCGGTCGCATTAAGTATGCCGGAAAATTAAAGGAGATCTTCGATCTTTTAAAACAGATTAAAAAATTAGAAGATGATGCGTGGAATATCTGCAAATCAAAAACAGAAATAATATCCAGATAAGAGCTACGATATAAGGGTTTTCAGATCAGCCCGATAATCGCACAGTATCCCGCACCAGTTTTTTAATCCTTACTGATTCAAAAATGAAACCAGGAAAGCGTATTTGCATTCTCGGCGGAACTTGTTCCGGCAAATCTACGCTCGCCATACAACTTGGCGATGCTCTTGGTTATAAAGTTCTGCATATGGATTGGATATACTATATTCCGAACAACAATTGGGTTCGCGCTCTGCCCGAGATAACAGGCAAGAAACACGACGAATTTATCAGACAAAATTCTTGGATAATCGATGGCACATATCGGGAATACCTGCCGAAAAGATTGGCGGCCGCGGATACGGTAATTATTTTAAGGGCGCCAAAAATAATCCGCTTGTGGCGATTTTTCATACGCGGCCGGAATAACGGCAAAAACCGGGTCGACAAATCGGTCGGGGGTGAATTTAAAGACTTCACATGGGCTCATGTCTGGTGGATATTGTTCAAAGAAAGACACAGGAAAAAAGACTATATCTTTTTAAAAGATTACCCGCACCTTAAGATAATAATATTGCACTCGTTTAGAGAAATGGAAAGCTTTTTGGAATCCGTGCAAACTGCAGCATAAATAAATGCCTTACCACTCGATCGGGGGTTTTCCTTGTTCGGTCAGATATTCGTTCGCTTGGGAGAACTGGTGATTGCCAAAGAATCCGCGCGATGCGGACAATGGTGACGGATGCACGCTTTTCAATACCAAGTTATCCATAGGATTCACAATGTCGGCCTTGCGCTGCGCATAAGAGCCCCACAATAAATACACAATTCCGCTGCGGCGCGAGCAAGCGCGGATTACTGCGTCCGTAAATTGCTCCCACCCCTTGCCCGCATGCGATGCCGCCGCGTGAGCCTGCACCGTCAATGTGGAATTCAATAATAAAACACCCTGCTCTGCCCATTTGGTTAAATCTCCGTTTGTAACCGAAGGCCGGCCTAAATCATCGCGGATTTCTTTATAAATATTTTGCAATGATGGAGGCAATGCAGTGCCATTGCGCACAGAAAAACAAAGCCCATGCGCCTGGCCGGGTTCGTGATAAGGGTCCTGGCCGATGATAACTACTTTGACCTGGTCCAAGGGACACAGGTTGAAAGCATTGAAAATGTCTGCTGGCGCGGGATAAATCTTTTTGCCGGACAGATATTCTTGGCGCACGAAATCTGTCAGCGCAATAAAATAAGGCTTGTCGAATTCATTCTCCAAAGCGTTCTTCCAAGATTCTTCAATTTTTACGTTCATATCATACCCCCTCTATCATATGGTTTTGCAGACCTTTCCATAAAACGACGTCGATATATCCGCGCGGAAGGCCGGTTTCGCGGACAAGGTGCGCGAACATGGCGCCACATGCTGCTTTGACATCCGGGTCAAGTCTGCCATTATCTATTTTTGATTTTAATTCATCCGCGCCCGCAAAAGCAACGCCAAGTCGTTGAATCCAAATATCGTATTTTACAATGTCTTCGCCCAGATTTCGCGCAAGATGATTCGCCGTTATTTTTCCAATATGAGGCAAGGACGCCAAGTAAGCCAATTTGGAATCCAAATCTGACAGTTGATAATACCAATCGCGGTATACGCCGCGATTCTGCCAGATTTTTAGAATCGCATTTATTTTGTTTTTATTGTTGAAGATTTTTATCAGCGCGTCAAACTGCAGCTGGTCATTATCCGCAATATAATCCATTATCTTTTTATGAATTGCCTTGGCGGTCTTTTGGGAAAACCCGCCTGCAAGAATTACATAGATCGCCTCGCGCGCAAATTCATCTGCTGACAAAGGCGTCTTGTTCTTTAACCGTTCTTTTATAACATCGAACTTTTCAAGGTCGGAATTTGCGCCGGCGTCTTGCAGCCGTTGTTCCAAATCAAAAAAGAATTCCCGCGATAGGTTCATTCTTAATCCGTCAGATCTTTGCCGCGTTTAACAATCTCCCCTTTGTTCAAATTCACAATCGTTCCGTCTCCCAAAATTAAAAAGTCACGCCCTTCTTTGAATTTCTCGTCATCTTTGGGAATATCTTGATTTGCCGATTTCTTTGGCAGGCCGGACTTTTTCGCATACATCTTCTTTTGCATTTTTTGCAATTTCTTCACATTGGTTGTCGCCAATCCGAATTCTTTTCCCATACTTTGCCCCCTTTATATATCAATATTTGCGCTAAGCGCATTATCCACGATAAAGTCGCGTCTGGGTTCGACCACATCGCCCATCAGCATGCTGACGACTTCGTCCGCCTGCACGGCGTCCGCGACCCTTACTTGGAACACGTTGCGATGATTGGGATCCATCGTGGTTTCCCACAATTGCTCCGTATTCATTTCGCCAAGACCTTTGTAGCGCTGAATTTTCAAGCCTTGCTTCGCGTACTCGAACGCCGTATCCAGCAGTTTCAGAGCGCCCCAGATTTTCACGGACTTTGACTTCACGCGCAATTCCACCGGCGCCGAGAATGTCGCCACCAGCTCGTCTCTGCCTTGCATGCGTTCCCACGCGCGCGCTTCGGGCGATTCCAGCTTTTCGCGCGGCAGCAGGTATTTCTCGTCCACGCTGCGTAAGGTGCGCGAAATCTCAATTCCGCGATTATCCGCGGACACTTTCCATCCGCGCTCGAATTCCAGCTCTCCGGCATCAAGGAATTTTTGGGCGGCTTGGAAATTATCAAAATTATTCAGCGCCAAAGCCTCCACAAACCGCAAAGGCATCAGGCTTGATAAAGGCTGCAAGATATTCTTCATATTCGCGACCAGGTTCAGCATGCGTTTGAGGTCCGCGCCTGCAATCTGCTCGCCATTTTGCATCTGAATCAAGCCCTCGGCAGCCAGCGAGTCCATCAGATAGTCGTCCATCTCGCGCTGATTCTGCAAGTAAACTTGCTGTTTGCCGCGGCTGATGCCGTATAGCGGTGGCTTTGCGACATAGACGTATCCGCGTTCGATAGCCTCGGGCATATGCCGGTAAAAGAAGGTCATCAAAAGGGTTTGGATGTGCGCGCCGTCGACGTCCGCGTCGGTCATTATTATGATTTTATGATAGCGCATCTTTTCGATATCGAAATCGTCCTTGCCGATGCCGGCGCCCAATGCGGTGATCAGCGTTCCGATGGCCTCGCTGCTCAGCATGCGGTCAAAGCGCACTCGTTCCACGTTCAAAATCTTTCCGCGCAGCGGCAATATTGCCTGGAACTTGCGGTCGCGACCTTGTTTTGCCGTGCCACCTGCGGAATCTCCCTCAACAATGAAAAGTTCGCATTTCGTCGGGTCTTTTTCGCTGCATGCGGCAAGTTTTCCAGGATTTCCGTTCACGTCGGGCCCGTTCTTTTTGCGAGATAGCTCGCGCGCTTTGCGCGCCGCTTCGCGCGCGGTCGCGGCCTCGATAATCTTGTCTATGATGGCTTTTCCAACCGCCGGGTTTTCATCCAGGAATTCATACAGCATCTCAGAGACCGTGTTTTCCACAATCGGGCGGACCTCAGATGACACCAGTTTGTCTTTCGTCTGGCTGCTGAATTTGGGATCGGGAATTTTCACGCTGATTATGTTGGTCAGCCCTTCGCGAAAGTCCTCGCCCGATAGCGCGATATCTTTCTTGGAATTCTTTTCCGCAATGTATTTGTTCAGGGCGCGCGTTAAACCCGCGCGGAATCCGGCCAGATGAGTTCCGCCGTCCTTGTTCGGAATATTGTTTGTAAAGCACAGCGAAGTTTCGTTATACGCGGCGGTCCATTCCAATACGACCTCTACATAAGCGTCCCCGGTCTGACGTATCATCTGAATGGGCTCTTTCGTAAGTTTTTCCTTGGACTTATCAAGATAAATCGCAAAACCTTTCAGTCCGTCCAATGAATGAAACTCTTTGACTTTTTTTTCCGCACCGCGCAAGTCCTCGAAAACGATTTTTACATTCGCGTTCAGATAAGATTGCTCGCGCAGCCAAGTTTCCAACGTGTCATAATCAAACTCTGTGAAAGAGAAAGTTGCGGGACTGGGAAGAAAAGTCACTTCCGTGCCGTGCTTGTCGCCGGCGTTGTCGGATACAATGACCAGTCCCCCGACTGGCGCGCCGTCGGCGAACTTCATCATGACTTCCTTGCCGTCGCGCCAGACGCGGACTTCCAACCATGTAGAGAGAGCATTCACAACGGACACGCCGACGCCGTGCAGGCCGCCGGACACTTTGTACGCGCCGCTTGTTTCGTTGTCGAACTTTCCGCCGGCGTGTAGCTCGCACATAATCAGCTCCAGCGCGCTGCGGCCTTCCTGGTGATTTATATCAAAAGGCATGCCGCGGCCGTTGTCGCGGATAGTCGCCGACCCGTCCGGATTAAGCGACACATACACGTTGTCGGCATAGCCCGCCATCGCTTCGTCGATGGAGTTATTTACAACCTCGTAAATCATATGATGCAGCCCGTCGCCGTTTCCGGTGTCGCCGATGTACATCCCGGGGCGTTTTTTGACCGCTTCCAGCCCTTTTAAAACCTTGATGGAATCGCCCGTATAAGCATTATTTACTGACATAAAACTTCCTTTTTCGAGGCGCGAAACGCGAAATGCGAGACGCGTAATCTTCCTTGTATTTTTTGCCTAGAAAATGTAGCAAATTTTGCCAGTTTTCGCAAGAAAAATCTGCTATTTTTTAGTATTGAAAAATTTATGCTTTTTTGTTATTTTTATACTGATAAATCCGCGTCTCGCATTTCGCGTTTCGCGTCTCGGAGATTCAAAATGAAATTCAAATTACTATATTTCGGAGAGCTTCGGACCAACCCGAAAAAGCGGTCCCAGCACATCGCAAACATACGCATGCAGTTCCATCCTCAGTTGAAAAAGCTGGTTGAAAACAGCCCCTGGAACAACATGCAGAAATATATGATGCCGGGGGCCACGAAAAGCCCGATTTCAACTCGGCATGTCGGCGGAATCGACTGGAATCCTATTATTACGCCGAACCTGAAGCTGTTGGCGGAATTGGACGTATTGCTGATGCATCCGCAGATAGTGGGACTGGGACGCACCGATATAGACAACAGAATGAAGACTTTGCTGGACGCATTGCGCAGCCCTCAGAACGAGCATGAAATAGGCGAGAACACGCCGAAAAATATGGGGCCGATTTATACTCTGCTGGACGACGACCATCTGGTTACGAAAATATCGGTTAATACATCGCACTTGCTGGCGCCGCAAATGTTGGGGACCCGGCTGCAAGCCGACGACGGCGAAGAAAAGGTGTTTTTGCTGATAGATGTGAATGTAAGGGTGGAAGAAGGGAATTTGGAGAATTTGCCGTTTATGGTGTAAAAAATCCGGCGCTTGCCGGATTTTTTAGAGTAGAAGAGTAACGCCGGCTTCGCCGGCAGAGTAAGAGAGTAGTAAAGTATTAGATTACTCTTTAACTCTCTTACTCTTCTACTTTGCAAACGCGAAGCGTTTGCGTTACTCTGGCTTACCGCGCCTAGGCGCGGTATAACCCTCCGTTTACATGAATCGTCTGCCCGGTAATATATGACGCTACATCGGAAGCCAGGAACAGGGCCGCATTTGCGATATCGGACGGCTCGCCAAAACGGCCGGCCGGAATCTGCGCCAAGTACTGCGCTTTCAATTCTTCCGGCAAAACATCAGTCATGGGGGTTTTGATAAAGCCCGGCGCGATGCAGTTCGCAGTGATTCCGCGCGATGCGACCTCGGCCGCAATGGATTTCGTCATCGCGACGATGCCGCCTTTGCTTGCCGCATAGTTCGCCTGACCCGGGCCTCCGATTGTGCCGATGATGGACGACATATTTATGATGCGCCCATACCTTGCCTTCATCATGGGAATAATTGCAGCGCGGCATAATTGAAAAGTAGCACGCAAATTGGTGTTAATCACATCGTCGAACTGCTCGTCCGTCATGCGCATCAACAGGGTATCTTTCGTAATGCCGGCATTATTGACCAGAATGTCTATTTTCCCGGCCTTCTCGATGGTTTCCGCGACTAAACGGTCGGCTTCACCCAATTTGCTCAAATCTGCAACAATTGGAATTACATTTGCCATTTTACATTTGCCATTTGCCATCTCTTCCAGTTTCGCGGCGTCTCTGCCCGTAATAATAACTGTTGCGCCCTGGCCCGCGAAACTGGAAGCTATCGCTTCGCCGATTCCGCCTGTGGCGCCGGTGATTAATGCAACTTTGTCTTTGAGTAACAACATTTCATCTTCCTTCGTTTTCTTTAAAAACAAGCCTTTCATATTGTCCCGCTTTTCTTCTCGCTTCCTGCCGGGCGCTATGCCTGGCGCCCTCTTCTCCGAACTTCAAAACCTTTTTACTTAATTTCTTGGGAGGCTTTAGTTTGCTAAACAACTTTTCCCCAAGCAAATCTTTCGTGCTGATCGACAACCGCATTCTACCAAGCTCTTTCTTTGCCGTCTCGATTATTTTGCGCTTTTTATATTCGTCCTCATGATCCTTTTCTCGGCCGTTTTTCATACTATATCTCCAACTTTCTAGCGCCCAGCTCCGGCACGATTCGCGGAACCAGTCCTGTAAGAACACTACCCGGACCGACCTCTATTGTTTCCGTAATGCCCAGCGCGGGAAGCGCCAAAACAGTCTCGCGCCAGCGCACGCCATGCGTAATTTGATAAACAAGAGCTTCTTTTATTTCCGCCGGGTCCGACATAGGCGCGGCAGTCTTGTTTGAAATCAAGGGCACCGCCGGCGCGCGCATTTCAATCTTATCCAATGCTTCGCGCATCTCTATTGCAACCGGTTCCATCAATCTTGAATGAGGCGGCACGGAAAGCGGCAGCAGCATGGCGCGCTTCGCGCCCATATCGCGCGTAATCTCCATCGCGCGCAGTATAGTCCCCTCGCCCCCGGAAATCACAACCTGGCCCGGAGCGTTGTCGTTCGCCACATCCGCGACATTATAATGGTCATTGCGGCCGGCCTCTTCTTCAATTTGCTGCTCGGCCGTCTTGCAAGCTGTTGCCACCTGCTCTATTCCCAAGCCCATTATGACAGCCATGGCGCCTTTGCCCGCCGGGACCGCGCGCTGCATTGCGGCGCCGCGCAGGCGCAAAAGTTTCGCCGTGTCCGTAACGCTTAAAGCCCCCGCCGCGCACAGCGCGGTATATTCGCCCAAGGAATGCCCCGCGACGAACTTCACATCATCCATCGTTAATTTCGCCGCTTTCAGCATCGCGATTGAAACGGCGAAAATCGCCGGCTGAACGTTCGCGGTCAGCGTTAATTCTTCCATAGGGCCGTTGAAAACAATCTCGGACAATTTCTGTCCCAGCGCGGAATCCACTTCATCAAAAACATCGCGCGCTATCGGATAATTGCCGTACAGGTCCTTGCCCATGCCGACGGCTTGCGACCCTTGGCCCGGGAAAATCAAAATCGATGACATTTGTCGCCTCTTTTGTGGGATTTATAGCAAATAAATTAGCGATTAGCAATTAGCAATTATCAGGGAGTTTAATTGCTAATCGCTAATTGATAATTGCTAATTAAAAAACCGGCAAAGCGCGGATTTTTTATGAAAGCGCTGCCGTTATCTGGTCCTGCATCTCGAACGTGCCGAAGACGACCCATGCGATGACTGCGGAAACCAGCAGTATTCCGACCGAGTTCAAGATATTTGACATGCTTTCCATCTTGCGGACGGATGCGTCCAGATAGTCGTTCGCTATCTTTTCAAGGTTCGCGTCAAAGCCGTTCATATCGGCGTAAATGGCCAGGTCGCCGATGATTTCGTCATTCGGGAAACGCGTTCCTGTGTTCTCCAAGGCCCGCCCCAGATTGTCGCCGTTGGCGATAAATCCTATCGCGCGCTCCAGAATATCCTTCAGGTATTTGCCGGAATTATCGGCCAGCATTTTCATAGACATAGGCAAACTGCCGCCCGCGGCAACCATAGCCGCCAAAGACATCATCCAGCCGACGGATACGGAAATCTTGTACATAGACCAAGGCGGAATCGCATCGAACATGACGCGCAAGCGCCCCGACCAATTCGTGAACGAAGCCCAAATCAGAGCAATCAGGGCAATAAACGCGGCGATTATAATCAGAAAGTAGTTATTGGAAAAATCGGATACGGCGATGAGCGTTGCCGCCGCGCCGCGCCAAGCTATATCGCCTCCGGCCGCTTCCCTTAACGGGGGCACCAGATATAATCCGACCGCCATGATTATGACAAAGGTCAACGCCAGCAAAACCGACGGATACAAAATCGCGTCCATCATGGCTTTCTTAATTTTGCTGATTCCTTCGCCGACGCGAACCACGTTATCCAAAGCGATGGAAAGCTTTGAAATATCGCCGACGGCCAACATAAGAGTTTCGTTGCCGGGCGACCATCCGCGCGTGGCGTCGGGAAAAGGCAGACCGCGCTCCAGATTCTCGCGCCAGGCATTGATGACCAGCGCGAAAGGCTCGTTCGGCTTGTCCCCGTTCTTGCTTTCGGTCGCATAAACCCTGTCCAGCGCATCCATCAAAGTGAAGTTATTACGCAGCATTGATGCCAGCTTGCGATATAAATTCATCCGCTTGTCCGTATCGAAGCCGAACATGAATTTCGCGTATAAGATATCAAGTTTCGTTGCCAAAACAATTAGCAATTAGCAATTAGCAATTAGCAATTAGCAATTTTTTCATTACTTATGCTTATTACCAACCAACTAATTTTTCCTTTATTTGTTTTAAAGCAACCAACTTTCTCACAACCGCAATCTAAATAATTGCTAATTGCTAATTGCTAATTGCTAATTAATACACTCCCGGCTGGTCCAGTAGTCCCACCCAGCGTTCCAGCTCCTCAACGCCGATGATGCCTTTCAGCATCAGCTCTATCGCCGCCTCTTTCAACGTGCGCCCGTCCAGTTCTTCCAGCCAATATTTTACCGCATCCGCGGAATTCCCCGCAAGCGCCAGTTCTAGGAATCTATTGTCTGTGATGATAATCTCGCCCGCTTTTATGCGCCCTATGGTGCCCTTTTCCGCGCAGTACTTGCATCCGTCGCCGCGGAAGTAAGTCTGGCGCAGGCCTGTTTCTCCGAACGCTTCCAGCACGCGCTTGTACGCGGGATGATCGGGAAAATTAACCAGCATTTTTCTGCACTGCGGGCAAAGCTTGCGGAACAAGCGCATCGACACCAGCCCGCGCATCATGGTTTCGTCTTTCAGCTTGAACCCTTCCACGCCCATATCCAAAAGGCGGGTAAGCGCCGCCATTGCGGAATTGGCATGCAAGGTGGTCCAAACGCTGTGCCCCGACAATGCCCCCTTTACCGTCAATTGAGCCGCGCTTAAGGTGCGGATTTCGCCGACCATCATCACATCCGGATCGCTGCGCAGGGCGGATTGCAAAGCTTCGGTGAATTTCTCTTCCCGCTGCTCTTCGTTGTTCGCATTAACGACTGGAATCTGATGGCTGCCGAAAATGCGCCTTTCCGCCGGGTCTTCGATCGTAATCAGATTGATTTCATAATCGCGCTCTTTCAGCATAAGCGACATATTCTGGAAAAGAGTCGTGGACTTTCCGCTGCTGGTCGGACCCGCGACCACGATAAGGCCGGTCGGGAAAGACCGCATGCGCATCAAAAGATCGCGCTCGTACTCGCCGAATTCCTGCTCGGTCTTTATGGTCTCGGCCGGGTTGTCGTACAGCAGGCGCATCACCACATAGCGCGATCCGAACGCGATCGGATTGAACTGCATTCTAATGCCCATAATGCCGGCCGGAAGATACAGGTCCCGCGTGCCGCGCAAAGGAGTGCGCCCGTCTTTCTGCGCGCTCTGATACTCGTTCTGCGCATAGTTGGAATTGGACTGGTCGGCGGATGCGAATGCTGCGCGGACGAAAGACTCGCCCCATTGAGAGTTGTATTCCAACACGGTCTGCATGCTGCCGTCCATGCGGAAATAAACGGTGGTCTGGTCGGCGACCTCTATATGAATATCGGATACTTTCAGGCTTGCGGCGCGCGCGATTATATCAACGAAGTCCTTTTGCATCTGGTTATCGTAATCCAAGGGCGCGCGTGATGCGATGCCCGCGAACTTCGCGTCGTTAAATTTGTATATGCCGGAAATAAGGCCCAGATCGCTGTAAAAAGGCTCTTTGGCCGTGCGCTTTTCTTTTTTAAGCAGCTCCAGGAACGAAATCACCCGCCCGTCATAGCGGTGAGTGCGAGAAATGACGATTTCGCCGCCGGAAAAGTACGCGAGCAAGTTCTGCGTATCTCTTGCCACTTCCAGCGCGCCGCCATTCGCGGTCAGCAAGGCGTTTGTGTTTGAGAACAAATACTCGATGATTTCTTTTTGCGTCGACGCGCCGATATTATTCGGCACGCTTGGGGCCGCGCTGCGCGCGGGCGAAGGAGTATTTTCAAGATTCTTTCGTGCTGACATTTACGATTTACGATTTGCGATTTACGAATTACGATTTATGGGGAGTCAAATCGTAATTCGTAAATCGTAAATTTTAAATTATTCACCGGCATAAACGCCTAAAACAGTAATCTCGCCGCCTTTGGATAGAACCACGCCTTCGTCGATCGATACGGATTCAACGCGGTAGTCGTCCAGATTCTTGCCGACGGAAACTTTTCTTCTCTGCCCGTTGGTGACATCCTCGACGGTCGCGAACAGCTGGCGTCCTGCGCCTACGATTTCAATCAGGCGATATCTTTCGTTTATCGGGGACGGGGCAGGTTTGCTGGTCGCGGGAGCGCGTTCTGGCTGGCGGCTTTCCATGGACATCTTCTGCTGTTCCAACTTTTCCCTTTCCAGCTCCAGCCGCTGGCGTTCCAGCTCTATCGCGCCGGTCTGAGCCTGCGAAGCCCCGCTCATAGCGTCCATTTCGTTGCGGATGCGCACTTGCTCGGCCGCCAGGCGATCCATATCCAGTTGCAACTGAGCCCTTTCCTTTTCCAACTGCATCAGGATTTTTTCCTGCTCCAGGTCGGCGATCATCTGAAACAGCGACCCTTCCGGATTGTAATCCTCGACATCTTCCGCGGCGCGGACGCCAATCGGCGAAATCGCCGCCAGTACTGCCAATAGCATTAGTTTATTTTGCATAGATTCTAACCTCATAGTTCCAAACCCTGGTGCGGGCGTCCCATTTTACCGCCTTTAAATAAAGCGGCGAAATCCCTTCGAAAATCTCTATGAATTCAAGGGGTTTTAATTTCGAGCTCGCATTCACCGTAACAACGCTTATGTCCTGCGTGGCGATTCCCTGGCGAACGGTTTCGATAACAGGCCTTACATTTGCACTCGCGCCTATTGTCTGAAACAGAGTATTCACCGAGTACACTATATTTTCGACCAAGAATTGGGGCGTTTGCGGCTGGCTGGGCAATTTGGGCAGCGTCACGCTGATAACGGCATCCGAGTCCGTGTTTTCAGTGATGAAGACATTGTTCATCATCAAGCGCGCGGATTCGTGCATTCCGGCAACCGTGCCGTATGTGCGGCGCAGGTTGGCGCGCGCGGTCAGTCCGTCGCACTCGGCCCCGGTCTGAACCCATCCCGGAATCTGCTGCATGACATAGGCGATCCCGCGCCAGCATTGGTCCGCGCGAAGCTCTGCGTCGGGCAAGTCGTCATAAGGCATCGCGATGCGGACGGGCTCAGGCGCAGCAACACGAGCATTTTTAGCTTCCAGTTTGCGTTTATATTCTTCCAGAACCTCTGGGCTAATATTTGCTTTCTGGGGCTTTGGGGCAATCAATTTCGCGATCGGCTCATGAAAGAAATACCAAACGCCGAACGCAAAGGCCGCGAAAACAAGAAGCGAGATAATGTTTCCTGAAACGCTGCCTATGGGCGTCAGCGAGACTTTGGAGTTCCCCGCGACAATATCTTTCAGCGGTTTTTCCACCGCGCGCGGAATGGTCCAGTACCCAGGAGCGACCATGATCCCCCAATCGGGCAATTCCGATAAATTCGCATACTCGCGTTTGGCGTCGTTTTCATTAGAGAACAACTGGTCGAAGATTATGATGTTATTGCGGACCGCGACAATCCAGAAACCTTGTGGCACAAAGAATGCCGCCAGAAAACTGTTGTATTCGGAAAAGGAATTAATAACCTCCACTGCGGCGATTTTCATCCCTCTGCGATGACCCAAAGCGCGCCCGCCTACGCCGACCATGGACTTGAACTCGGCATAAAACTTTACGGTTCCGGGAATTTGCTTGGACAGGGTTGCGGCGAAATTACGCGGATTTTGACCGGCGGCCAAGGGCTGCCAAAACAGCCCGACCGCGTATTTTTTACGCTCAATAGTGATTACTTGCAGTGGCAAAATTCTCTCCGGTTTTCCCCTTCTATGGGATTATAACAAATAAACTATGAAATAAGGAAGGGAAAAGTGAAGGGGCGTTCCCGCCCCTATAACACTATAGCCCCTGGCAATCATAAACAAGCGTAGTCATAACAAACGAGCGTTCCGGCGCGAACATTCTCCATTCGTTCTGGCGCGTATCCTTGGACTTTATCCAAAACGCGTTGCCGTTTCCGCGCGCTGCAATTTGATTTTTCACAAAGCGCACCGCGTCATCCTCGGAATACATGGAAACATCGGATTCCAGTTGGTACAAGAATGTGCAGGCCGTTGGTTCCGCTTTCAATTGCACCAATTCATCGGCGCCGGATTTAAGCTTGACAGTATTGCTGCACGCAGCCAGCGCAACCGCCGTTATTGCCAATAAAACTTTTCTCATTTCGCATCCTCCTTTGTTTGCTCTTGAAATATTTTGTCGCCCCACCAGTGCGGAATCAACTCTTTCAATCTTATGGTTTTTCTTGTTTCAAAATCCATCATGATTTCTGTGTCTTTATTCTTATCGGACAGTTGCATCATCCATTCCCGGCATGCGCCGCAAGGAGCCCAGTTGTTCAGTTCTTCTTTTGGCGGGAATGGCCCGACGCTCGCTAAAATCCGTTTTACAACCACTTCGCCGGTTTCAGACGCCATTTTCAATATCGCAACTCGTTCTGCGCACATATTGCCGACACCGCTGCATGAATCGAAACATATTCCTGTGAAAATTTTACCGCTTTCGCTTTCTATCGCGCTTGCCACGCCGCCGCCAGACACAAATGGAGAATACTGTTTAGAACCTTTGACTTTTTACGCCTCGTCTTTCAGACGTTCCCAAATATCTTCTCTCATATTTACTCTCCTATGATTTCATAATTTTCCGGGTCTGCAAAGAGCTTTCGCAACACCAAGTTATTCAGCCCATGGCTGCCTTTCCAGGATTCCAATTCTCCGACTATCAAGCCGCCGGCCGTAAACAGGTCGCCGGCCGCGTCTATCAATTTATGCCGCACGAATTCGTCCGGGCAATGCAATTCGTTCAATGTTCCGTCGCCGGTTTCGTTAAGCGCCAGGATATTGTTTTCGTTCGCGCCCAGTCCCATTCCGCGCTTTTTCAAATACTCCCATTCCCAGATGCGGCCGAAAGACCGGCAATTCGCAAATTCTTTTAAAAATTTACGGCGCGAAGCCTCGGCGCCCTTGGGCGACGGGTCAAATAAAAATTCAGCGCTTTGCGTTCCGATTATTTTATCCGGATATACCAAAGTCGCTTTTATCTTCAACCCTTTTGAATAAGGCGACAATTTTACGAACCCGTCCTCTCGCCGCCCGGTTTTCAAATTATAAAACCATAATCCGATGCGTTTTAATAAAGGCATCTGTCCTATGATTTCGCGCCGATACGCGATTACCGGCCGTTTTACTATTATTTTTTTACCAGCCCAAGGTTTGCAGATTCCGGCCTCTTCAAATATTTCTATGAATTGCTTCGCGCTGCCGTCCAGTATGGGGAACTCCGGCCCGTCAATTTCCACAATTGCGGAATCTATGCCGCAGACGAACAGCGCCGCCATAAAGTGTTCAATAGTTCGAACCTGATTGGGCGCCTTACCAATCGTTGTGTCCCATGTGCCGGTATTTACAACGTTATCCCAAGTCGCGGGAATGGGCTGGCTACCGGGCAAATCAGTGCGATGAAAAAATATCCCCGGCTTGTCGGTCAGACGAACGCGCACGTTCGCGCTTTTGCCAGACTGCAAACCAACGCCGGAAAATTTAATCTCTTTAATTTTTTTCATTTTTTCTCTTTTTTCGCTCGCCGCTTCGCATCTGCGCGTCTGCGCGTATCCTCGTAATTGCTCAATCTTCGCTACGCTCGATTTCGCATACTCGGATTCATTTAATTTTTCCTTCTAGCCATTTCCAAAATGCCGGCTCTATTGTTGTTTCCAGTTTCGCAAATTTGATTTTCTTTTGCGCGATAGGCGGCAAACGAATCCAATCTTTTTCAGTGGTTATCAATTCTGCTTTTTCTTTTACCGCTAATGCGAACAATTTTTTCAAATCGGCATCAGAATATTGATAATGATCTGGGAAAGAAATCGTTTTTACCGGCCTTTTCGGCAATTTTTCAAAAAACTTCTTCGGATATCCGATACCGGCAAAAGCTATGAACGGCAAATGGCAAATAGAAGATGGCAAATGTGTCTCGCTTTTTGCCAAAAACACCGGCTTTTTGTACCTTTTTGCAGCAATTTCCACTTCTGATTCCCCATTTGCCATTATTATCACCGCATCCGCTCTCTTTATTGCGCTCAGCGGTTCCCGCAAAGGCCCGGCAGGCAGAATGAACCCATTTCCAATGCCGATTTTCCCGTCAAAAACAGGGATGGAAATATCTTTTTTTACGGTCGGATTTTGAAATCCGTCGTCCATAATGATGTGTGAAAAGCCGGCCTTTTCGACCATTTTTATGCTTTTCAACCGGTCCTTTCCAACAAAGACTGGCAAACCGGACGCGGCCAACATCTTCGCCTCATCGCCGACATCCGCTGCCGTATCATTTGACCCGACTTTTCCGGCCTTTTTGCCTTTATACCCCTGCATAACTATTGCAGAACTGGGGAACAAGCGGGCAACTTCGCGGACTATCGGGGTTTTCCCGACGCCGCCGGCAAGAATATTGCCTATGCAAATTACCGGCCTTTTTGCACTTTTTTGCCAAAAAGACCGGTAAAAAAAGACTGCGCGGCTGGTCAAAAGATATAGCCAAGACACCGGCAGCAAAAGCCACGCGATAATATTTCTTTCAAGAAACCAATTCGGTGTTTTCATTTTAAACTGAGAGCTGAAAACTGAAAACTGAGAACCAGATTTCAGTTCTCAGTTTTCAGTTTTCAGTTTTTTATTTCTCCTGGCTCTATCTTGGGCAACTTAAATTCAGCATCGGTATCTTGTAGCTGTTTTATCATAAATTTTTCAAGATCTTCACGTGCGGAATTAAAATTGTCTTTGGTTATGAACACCGGCTGACCCACATTGCAGATTATCTTTGAAAACGGCTTGGCGACCAAGTATCTGTCCCAACGCTTTTGAAACCAAGGACGCGAACTTGAATAACATACCGGGATGATCGGCGCGCCGGTCATGCGCGCGAAGTAAAGCGCGCCGTCGTTCAGGCGCATCAAAGGCCCCTTTGGGCCGTCGGGAGAGAGCGCAAGGATATAGCCTTCGTTAAGGCGCCGCACGCCTTGGCGCAGCGCGGATACGGCCCCGTCGCGACCGGTGGAGCCAAATATGGCGCGCAAACCGAACAAGCGCTGTAATTTCGCCATCAGGCGTCCATCCTTGTGGCGGGATGAAAGCGCGAATCCGCGAAATCCGTACCTGCGGACAATGGGGGAAAGCATCATGGATCGCCCATGCCAAAAGACGAATATGGCGGGCTTTTTGCGGTGTTCCAGGAAAACTTGTTCGCCATTGATTTTTTTTCTGGAAGTAAAATAAACGAGGTAAATCCCCAAAAACATAACGGAGGCCAAGACCCATTGCACTGGGGCGGCGCCAAACGCTTTTTTCCAAAATCTTTTCCAAACGTCTTTAAATTTCTTCATAACAAACTCTGCTTTAAGGGAAATATAGCAATAAGCCCAAAGGAATTCAACAAAAACGAAATCCGCCCGCTCGCCGATTCGTTGCTGTGGATTTTCATAGTAATTTAGTGCGTGTAATGCCCGGTTTCCTGGGACTTTTTTAGTGTTTAGCGAATAACAAAAAATACCTTGACCGAAAAATATTTCTTCTGTATAAAACAAGATAAAGGGGACCGATTTATAAAAAAATCAATCCCCTGAAACTGGGCGGTGTAATGGTGCCCAAGTGTGAACACTTCCACCTTACACTGCCCAAGAGTACTTTGTCAAATGCAAATTTGATGAAGGTGTTTAACACATCATATAACCAAAAGGATAAAAAATGGTGAGATGTAAAAGAACGTGGGGATTAGAAATCCACCACAAACGCATTGATGGCGGAAATGACTTGGGTAATGCCCAAGTTTTATGCCAAAAATGCCACGAAAACACAAGCTCTTATGGCAGCCCAGACCATAAAACTCCGCCTGCGTTTAGCGAAGAAACAAAAAAAGCTGCGCTGAAACGTGCGGAGCATCGGTGCGAATGCACAAAGGGAGCTTGTTGTTTATAACAAATAACCGCCCAAATGGGCGGTTTTGTTTTGAACTTGGTTGGGGCAGTTAGACAAGTTTCTAACTGACCAGTCTGATGAACTGATAGATTTCATAAATCAGTATAATCACTTTATGGAACTGCTATCCATAGAAGAACCAGAACTATTTGCTCTATACGGCGGAAACATTGGTGTTGAAAAATAATTCATTACGATTTAATCCGATATTCCGAATTCCATTAAATCCACATATTTGACCCACAGACCTTCAGGTTATGAGTCCGATTATCAACAGTTCAGCAACCGTTCTTAAATCACTTATTGCTCTGCAAGTGTTAGTTTTCAACGGTCATTATCAACCATTAGTGGAATTGTTCTATAAACCATTCTGATAACCATTCTATCAAACCCTATGTAAAAACAGATTGTAGTTTGTTGAACCATTCTTAAAAGTGTTTCAAAAGAGTTAATTAACTGGACTTTGTTATATGGTTCCGCCAGGGTTAAGGGGTTGATGAAACGATTTATGAAAAAGGAGATTGCTATGAACTTTTATTATGCTGAAATGGTTCGCATCTATTGACCTTCGGAACTAATCACCGTTTTCCATACATCTCTTTCTTTCGGAGTCAGTAAAACACAGTCATAATGCAACCCTTTCGGAGCATAGTCATTTACGATATAAAGGTTATTGCTATTTCTCTTATGTGCAGTTGCAAGTTTGCTGGTTATAACATTAGATTTTGTCGTAAATTCAAACGAACTACCGTCCTCAAAATAGACTTTTTCATAATAAGGCAAATCCGAACAATTAGTTTTAAGATTTTTCTTTTCATTATAATTAAAGTGCTGGTATCCAAATTTATATACATTTAGTTTCCCCATCTTGATTTTTTTAGAGTCTTTATACCTATAAGTTTTTTCATTACTATATGAACCAAATATATTTACTTCACAAGAATTTTTGGTGAATGAGACCAAATACTCAAACGGAAGTTTCTTTGCTATAACTGCTTCAAGTGCTTCACGAGACCAACCGCCCTTGTTTTTAACTTCCTGTATAAATCTATCAGTATCCCCCACCGCACAGAAAAATAGTTTCTGCTTGCCTTCTTCTTTATCAAAAAATGCCATTGAACTTTTCGCAATCTTCTCCATTTCCTTCTTTTTGCACAATTCTTCTATGGCATCCCTTTTCTTCGGAGAGTATGAAGCAAACTTCCGTTTGAAATTATCAACATCTATAAGCAGGTCTCGTGGGTCTGTTTCTACAAACCCAACATCCACATAATTAAAGTTTCTTTGGGAAGAACTAATATCCATTTTTCGTTGGAAGTCCCTTTTGGGTTCAAAACCTTGTGCGACACCGCAGGGTATATCCACACCCCAGTCTTTCATAGATTTTTTGGAAATCTTATCAACCTCGTCTGTAAATAGATTGATTCCTACCGGGATAAGAACCACCGCAGATACACCGCCAATAATTGCATATTTGACGACATTTAATAATCCCGACCACAAGGTCTTTATAGAACCCAGCATTTGTTTCATTTTGGTTTCCTTTGAATTCCGTTTTTAGAACATATTTTTCAGTCCATTAAAAACTTCAAGTTCTTGCTTATCGCTGACAAGTTTCCAGACTGTTGGTATATTTCTATGCCCATTGTCTTTAACCTGTTCTCGACTCATTCTGCAGGACTTATTCAATATGTCATTTAATTGGTCAATAGACCACGGGTCTGTATATGCAGATTCCATTTCTACGATACATTCGCCCGTTTTTTGATTATAAATAGTCTGAACAAATGACCTTTTCTTGCCACGACCAAATGGACAAGTTGTATCCACTCTTCCATCGGCAGTTTTACCATTATATTCACAATCTCTCAAATTGGGTTGAACCATATTTCCAAAAGTGCATTGTGAATCTTCTATGTATCTGGTAGTAGTGGACTTTTTAGTTTTAATTAGCGAATAAACAGTTTTGTTGATTGTGCAAGAGTATTGTCCTGTTTCGTTAAAACTCACCTCCAAATATCGTGTTTCCGATTTGTCTTCAAATTTGTAAATTAAATTGAGGATTTCGGGGACTTTTTCGCAAACAATGTCTTTTCCTGAAGTTTTGTTTGTTGGCACCTTTTCTTCAAAATAAGTAGGTCTTGTGTGCTTTATTATCTGATAACAAACCTTTGCGGAGTTTTGCTCTTGTTTTGCATTACCTTCAATTTGCGAGTTGTCGTTTTTTGCTTCTTCTATCTTCTTATGGCACTCCGAATCCGAAAGATATTTTGTTTTCTTCTTTTTCTTTATTTTGCAATATTTCTCTTTCAAATCTGGGTCAATTTGCAACTTTTCACTTATAGTCGTATCGGTTGTAGGTGTTGATGGGGCAAGTGACTTCTGGGATTTCTTCGGACTACCACCACAAGCGACAAGTGCCAGCAGTGCTATCAGGATTGTAAGTTTTTTCATTTTTTATCCTTTTGGATTTTTGTGCAAAAACCACCCTTCCAACAGAAAGGTGGTCCAGGTTTTCCAAATCATCAAATGAGTGATTCCGTTGCCTTCGGCAATGCCTTATAACAACGGTGCCTGGACCATAAGGAACAGGCGATAACGGTGTGAAAAGCACCATTATGCAAAAAATCGGATAAACGATGCTTTCACACCGCATTTGACGGGTTTGGAAATCCCGGAACCAATTATCCCTAATTGATTCAACCTAAATCATACTTAAAAACCTTGGAAATATCAACCAGAAACCTTAAATAATTTTCAGTTTCAAAATACTTATTTTAGTCGGGACTTGTGGAAGTTTTTTTGTATAAAATCTACCTAGATTGGCATTTGTTGCAATTTTTAGATTGAATAATTTGTAAAGTTTATTGTAAGGTTAAATTATAAAGAACAAGACAAAAAAGCAGAACGAATGCGAGTAAAAGACGGTATTATTATTGCCAATGCAGCGGATAAAATAAAAGCAGAATTGATAGATTTTCTGCTTGATTGCCATGACAATTTTGACCTCATTGCCAACGAGACCCCTTTTTTGCAAAGCGAGCGAATGGCGGATATGATTGCTATTCGCAATGGCATAACAATGGGGTTTGAGATAAAAAGCAATACAGACGACTTGCGGACTCTTTCCCAGCAATTGAGTGATTATACAAGGGTGTTTAATGCGGTTTATCTGGTATTTTCTGCAAAGTTTGCTGGCAGTCCAGAAATTGAAAAATTGCCCAAGACTATCGGTCTTTTTACTGTTGATACCGACAATAATCTAAAATTTCGCCGCAAAGCGGCAACAAAGGTTATACTGGATAAATCCGCGATGCTTTCCTTGTTATGGAGAAAGGATTTGGAGACTCTTGCTCCCAGCAAGAAGAAAGCGGACTTTGACGATTTACGAGATTATGTGCTGAGAAACTGCCCAATAAAGACCATTCAAGAACAAATTATAAAATCACTGCAATCTCGCTATGGGAATGGATATAAGTTGATGATACACGAAAGGGGCGAGAAAACTACCATAGAAGACCTGTTTTACATTACAGGTCTAAAAAAGCACCAGATTGTCTTCGCAGATACAAGCATTGCATAGTCATATATAGATTTGACCGCACAGCAATCCAATATGCTGGTGCTTTGCCTTCTGGGGCACCGTTTGCCTTTTCAGCAATTCGTCTGTCCCCCTCGGTTAAAAACTCAGTTATAGGTGCATATTCGGACGAACCAATAACCTGCTTTGCTAATCCTACATAATCCGAACTGGTATTTCGCCCATTCCCTCGTCTAAACCAGTATTTTATGGGTTGCTTTGTTCGTTGGTCTCTTTCAATATAATCTATCCTTGCATACCATCCGGCACCACCCATTTCATATCTTTTGGGATATATGGATGAGAAATCCCCGTGAAAGACTTTGCTTCCTAATTCGGTCTTTACACAATCAGAGACTTGATTTTCAGTAATATCAATACTGCCCGCAGTTTTGCTTATACTACTAACCGATGCAGGGAAACTTGAAGAAACAGGTATAAGTGCTTTTATATTTGAAATATCTATACCAGATAATCCGCTCTTAATTTCATTTTCCTTATAGTCCCGAACAAAGTCAAAATCAAGAATAACAAACAATTTGCCGTTGCCAATAATGTCAGTAATAAATTTGATAACCTGTGGCAAAGATGGTGCAAAAGCAGGCAATTTTACAGCAATGTAATCAAAATTAGCATTTAATACTTGTATTTGTGCTTGAACCTCTGTCATATGGGCAGCATTAAATTGAATGACAGGTATAACCTGCTTCTTGAATTTATCGTTCTTTTGTAAGAAATCAGACCAAGATTGATACCCGTTTGACGGGTCTAATAATCCGCCACCTTTACTGCTAAGACCGTCATATTTCAATGAAGCATCGTCTGTTATATCCAGAATGAACCGCCTGTCGTCCATAAAATCTAATATTTTTTGGATTTTGTTGTATATATCGCCCTGTCTTCTTTTGCCCCGCAAATTTTCGTCTTTACAATTTTTTGTATAGGTGTATCCCAACTCCCCTGTCATTTCAATTATAGGTAAAATGTTATCTTTGACTGTATCGTTCAGGGCATCATAAGCATTCACCTCTGACGGGCGAGTTTTTAAGATTGGGAAATAGCAGTATCTTGGCATACTCAATACTCCGATATTAGACCAAGTTTATAAGCACGATAGCGGACCGCCGGTGTGGATAAATTAAACTTGTCTGCCAGTTTCTTTACTGTATTCTCTCCCCTTTTAATACAATCGTTTACAATCGTTTCAGGCATCAATAAGTTTGAAGCAAAATCATTTGCCTCCCGTTCATCTGGATTTGTATTCTCGTCCCTGAAAAATATCAGGTCGTGCTGAAATCTTCCATTTGCATATTTTTCGCGGTGTTTTACATAATGTCCTAATTCGTGAGCGATTGTAAATCTTTGTCGCTGTTCGCTTTCATATTGATTTATATAAATACACCACTGGTTATCTATCTGTTCTAGAAAACCAGAAGCGGATTTACCCAAATCCTTTTTTATCAATTTAATACCAAATATCTTTTCAACAACACTGGCAATATCCAATGGGTCGGTTTTTATTTTGAGTTCTTTCGCTTTTGCCCAGATTTCAGAGACAGACATTGTTTGAGGTGTTTGTTTCTTTGCCACAGAACGGGAAGTGGCATTCCCGCCGGAGAGAAAGTTTTGCCAATTAGATAAGTCTGTTGCCATTATCTCCCTCCTTTCTTTTTCGTGGTTGCTTTTTTCTTTGCTGCGGGTTTAGGTTTTATAGTCGCAGCAGCATCCTTCTGTATCTGCTCAATAATCTTATTTTTTGTTAGTTCATATTCTTGCGATATGAATCCACGGATTCGGGTTTCGTCTAATTCTTCTGCTACATAATCCGACAAGTTTGTTTTAAGATAATCCGCAACTTTCTTGTCAAAATATATGCCAAACCATTCGGATTGCATTTCTTCGTGAATGATTTTCCGTATTTCGCCGTCTAACTTGCTACGAATTGAAATCCAAGAAAAAATGGCAAACCCAGCGAGTAATCCGATAAGTATTGTTATTATGGTATTGTAATAACTCAGAGTGTTTTCATAAATTACAGAGACCGGCACAATTTTGTTTTTTGCTATCAGTTGGTCTATGTTGGTTTTGTCTTTTTTGGTTAGGATTGTCTCATCCAATTCTGCCACCGTATAATGGGTTGCATACAATTCTGAAATATGGGGTTTGGCATAGATACACACCGCACCAAAAAACATTACAACTACAAGTAGGATAGATGCCCAAGCAAAGACTATCGCGGAACATTTCCTACAATGCCCCCGCACATCGCAAAACCAGTTTTTCATAAGAACCCCTATTGTTGGGGCAATTATACCAAAAATAGCGAAATTTTGCAATGAAATAGTGGATTTTAGCGGAGAAACAAGGATTGTTTTTATAGAGTAAATTACTCATTCCAATTGTCGATGTCAGGTGCCTTTGG